>Ga0247763_1000453_pt1 | contig 24357 bp, 17 predicted proteins | sample UWRJL141409B4_FD_179926 | JGI IMG/M metagenome (GOLD analysis project Ga0247763, IMG submission 179926) | Plant litter microbial communities from Arlington Agricultural Research Station in Wisconsin, United States - UWRJ-L141-409B-4 | ecosystem: Environmental > Terrestrial > Plant litter >...
CGCGCCGCTTTTTGTGAGGGTGCGAAAGAATTCGAGCGACGGACGCTGCGAGCGTCGACAACCCGTGAGACGGTGGGACCCGCGCCGCGACACCACCTGCGCCGTTCGCCGTTCCTTCTTCAGCTGCCCCCAACCCATCGACGTCACGGGCTGGGGTGACGTCGAGAGCGGCATGCTCGCCGAGTTCTGCGAGCCCGAATTCGATGGACAATTCGCCCCCGTGTCGAACGTCATCATCCGTAACCTGACGTTCCGCGACACCCTGGGCAGCAGCAGCGACGCCCGACGGCGTCGTGGTTCAGTGCTCTGCGCACCACGTGTGGATCGACCACAACACGTTTCTCGGCGCCCCCAGTGGCAACGACGGCGCCATCGACACCTGCTCGACAACTACCTCTTCAACGACGCGAGCGTATCCAACCGCACCGCATCCTATTTTCTGGTGGCGGGGGTGGAAAGCAACGTGCACGCCGAAGGCAACCTCATCGAGCACGCGCGCGAGACCTACGTGGTGGGCGAGGAGAGCAGCAGCGACGCGCTCCTGACCTTCGCGGACAGCAATCGGGTGGTGCAGCTGAACCCCAGCGCCGAAGCCCTATTTCAGATCGAGTCCAATGGGCTAGCGTTCGACCCTGCCAGCTTCTACCCCTACGCGGTAGAAGACGCGGCCCAGCTGGCCACCACGGTTCCAGCGTTCGCGGGCGCCGGAAAGCTCTGAGCACGCAGCGCGCGCAACGCCGCCGTGGCGGCATGCATGTTGCTGAGGACGTTTGGATTCGGGCACGCGAGCCCAGGCCTCGGAGCTCGAAGCCCAGTGTTTCTCAGCGGTTGTGCAACGCTGACAAGCACTGCGTTTCGACTCGGGTCAGTGGCTCGGGCGTTCGCTGCAACAGGTGGCACACGATGGCACAAGTTTCTCATGAGGCGCCCGGGGATGGAAACGAGCGGGCTGCAGGGGTGATTTCGCGGGCGCTTCGTCCGAAGGAACGCGGGCGAGCGCGCGCGCGTCCGACGGGGAGGGGGGACTTCGTAGTTGGGGCGCTATGTAAACTCGGCGAAGGTCTGCCACGACGGATTGCTTTGAACTACCTGAGCTCCTTACGCCGAGTACTCGCCCGAGCGTGACGTCAGCATCGTGCTCTACAGCAGCGATCGCGACGACGAGCCCGCGAAGTTGGAGCTCGCCAGCGAGGTCGAGGCCCTGATCGGCAGCGCCGGAGACTGAGCGCGCCGGGCCGCGTCGTTTCACGTCGATCGAGCTTCAACGTGCCGCGGGCCGCTGGGTCGTACGTGAGGTCGTCGTTGCCCCAGCCCACGCCCGTGTCAAAGGTCGCGTCGAGCGACTCTCGCCCCCAGCGATTCGGCAATCCACCTCCCGTCGGGCTGTGATGACAGCTGCCGCAATCTCCATAACCCTTGAACGCGAACTGGGGATAGGCGCTCGCTGTCCGAGCGATCGACAGTTGTACGAGAGATGCGAGCGAGCCCAGCCCCGATGCGAACGGCATCTTCCCCCGAGTAGCGGAGGCGCTCACGGTCCGTTGCTCAGCTCGGACCGCTGGTGCGTCGCCGCGGACGCCTCGTCCGATGAGCGTCTCGAGATACTGTGCGTTGGGTGTCGCAGGCTTAGGTCTCCTTCATCGACGGAGTGAGCCAGCCGCTTCGCGGGATCGTCCTGCGCTCAAGGCTCACTCCCTCACCGTGAGGAGTTCCATGCGCATGCATTTCCCTGCGCTTGCTCTGGCCCTGGGGTGGACCCAGCTGGCCAGCGCTCGCCCCATAGGCCCGGAGGTCGTCTGTGACACCTATCCGGACTCCCCTGCCTGCCAGATAGGCACGCTGTCCTGCAACTTGTGCCACACGAGCATGTCGCCGGTCGCGTGGAACACCTTCGGCGAACAGGTCCGCACCGCCTTGCACGAGAGCGGAGCCGCGCTGGACGGCAACGACGCCTTCGCGCAGGCGCTGCGTCACACGCTGCCGACGCTCGAGTCGCTCGATGCCGACGCCGACGGCATGAGCAACGCCGCCGAGCTCGCGCAGGGCACGCTGCCGGGGGATCCAGCCAGCAGCATGCCCGCTGCCGCCGACGCTTGCCCGACGGATCCGAGTGCCTTCGCCTACCAGGTCTGCCGCTATGACACTGCGTTCGTGCTCCGCAAGCTACTTCTGGACTTCTGCGGACACTCTCCCTCGTTCGAGCAAATTCGACAGCTCGAGGCATCCCCAGCCGAAGCGCAGCGGGAGACCCTACACACCGCGCTGGATGAGTGCTTGCAGACGCCCTACTGGCGAGGGCGCGATGGAGTGCTGTGGCGCCTCGCGCATCCCAAGGTGCGGCCAGCCGCGTTCGGCGACAGCGCCTACACCGACGACCCGAGCAGAGGGGCCGACTACGAGCAAGACTACCAGCTGTTCGTGTACACGCAGATCGATGGCCACGACGCGCGCGATGTGCTGCTCGGACAGTACTATGTCATCAGCTCGGGCGACACTTACCAGCGCGTGGACGATCTGCCAGGCCAGAGCGTGCCTGTGGAGCGGCGCGCCGGCATGCTGACCACCCTCTGGTTTCTGCTGTTCAACAGCATGTTCACCGCCTTGCCGCGCACCGCTGCAGCGCAAGCCTACCGCGCGTACCTGGGCTACGACATCGCTCAGCAGCAAGGCCTGTTCCCGGTCAACGACGAACCCGTCGACTACGACCGCAAGGGAGTGACCCAGACCGAATGCGCCGTCTGCCACTCCACGCTCGATCCTCTCACCTACCCGTTTCGCAATTACGATGGGATCTCCGGAGATGTAGCGTCAGCTCTGCTCGGTCGCTACGTCCCCAATCGACTGGAGACGATGTACGAATCCCTGATCCCGGGGGTGAGCGCGACCCCAGAACGGGGCGTGATCTTCGGCCAGCCCGTGAGCACGCTGCGGGAATGGGTCGAGGTGGCCGCCAACAGCGACGAGTTCGCGAAGGCCACGGTCAACGACTATTGGAGGCTTCTCCTCGGAGGAGCGCCAACACCTGAACAGAGTAGCGAGTTCGAAGCCCTCTGGCGCTCGCTTCGCAGTGACGACTACTCGATCGATGCGCTCTTGCACCGCTTGATCGACTCGGAGGCCTACGGTGTTCCATAACCTGAACCTTGCGAACATCCTCGCGGCTGGGCTTCTCTTGGCCTGTGGCAACTCCGACTCGTTCGGGGTCGACATGAGCGGCGCAGCAGCACCGGCACCTACCGCTACGGCTGCCTTCCCATCCAGCAGAGCTCAGGTCCGCTTCAAGGGCGGGCAACGCTTGCAGAACGACCTGGCTAGAGCCCTGACCCTCCCGCCTGCGGAGGTGTGCACGGAGCTCGGTACCCTTCAGTGCGTGGACCAGGTCCACACGGTCACGCTCGGGGGGGTGGACGCATACGAATCGCAGATCCTCAGGCCGGCGCCGGACACCGGGGCCACCACGCCGCTGGCCGTCGAGCGTGTGGTGCTGTCCGCCTGCTCCCGTCGCAGTCGGCTGGACTTCGCGGATCCCGCCCGAGCCACGCTCTGGACCGGGCTTTCGCTCGACGCCGACGGCAACCTGGACCTCCCGAGTGGCGGGGTGCCCACCGACACCATCGTCCAGCTCTACCAGCGCGCCCTCGGGCGCGAGCCCTCCGAAAGCGAAGCAGACTCGCTGGTGGAGTTCTACGCGACCGTCCGCGGCGAGCAGCCGCAGGCAGCGGCAGAAGCCTGGGCCACCCTGGTCTGCTTCGCCGTCTTCACCAGCACAGAATCTCTCTTCTACTAGCTATCAGGCGCGAACCAGGAGCCCTCTCATGACCCCGAAACTTCCCACCACATTCCCGCGTCGCGCTTGGCTCAAAGCGGCTCTCGCCGGCACCGCGAGCCTGGGCGTCGCCTCCCTCTCGAGACGCGGCGTCGCTCTGGAGCGCACACCCAAATTCCTGATCGTGATTGGTGCCAATGGTGGCGCTTCCATCATCGATAGCTTCCTGGCCATACGCCATTCGGAGTGCAACGACGCCGATAACATCAACTGCTTCCCAGACGAGCAGGTGATTGGCTTTGCCGGCTCGCCCCTGCGCGCGGTCGATCTCGCCCTGCCGACGACCGGACCACTGCCGTTTCCTTTGGACGCCAGACAGTCAGACTTCGTTCGCAAGTACCAGAGCGAGATGTTGGTCGTTCCGCTGCGGCACTCGAGCGTCAACCACCTGGTGGGCCAGCAGCGCGCCATCACGGGCAACAACGCCTGGCTCGGGCGTACGCTGCAAGAGTGCGTGGCGCTGGAGTATGGCCAGTCCGCAGCCATGCCCAACATCAACATGTCCGCGCTGGGCTTCGCGGAGCGCGGTAGGGATCAGTCCATTCCACCCAAATACGTTGCCGAATCCGTCACCCAACCCAAGTCCTGGCCGCTGAGTTTGCACGGCTCGAAAGGGGTGAGGGGCGCGCCAGCTCCCACGCTGATCGATTCCGCACGCCGCTTGCGGAATGCCGCGCTCGAAGAGCCGAGCGCGTTTCAGCGGACATTCGGCGGTAGTCGGGCCCTCTCGCGCTGGCGCGAACAGCGGCAGCTCGCGGCTGAACTCGAGAGCCAAGACCTGATCGAGCGCCTCATGCTCATGGCCGACGACCCGGTGCAGACGCCATTGTCCGCATTCGGACTGCGCGGCGGGCCAGACTACGAGCGCATGCGACGAGCGCTGCCCAACGTCGAGGTCGATCCGATGGAAGCCCAGGCGGCGTTGAGCTTTGCGCTGCTGAAGGCGCGCGTCGCATCGACGACCACGATCTGGCCAACCGATCGCCTGCTCATCGCCGGCGAGACCGCCCTGCTGAACCCTCCGCTCGCCTTCGACTTCTCGCACTCCATTCACCGCCCAACGCAGGCCGCCGTGTGGAGCCGAGTGCTGCGCGTCCTGGACGGGCTGATCACGCTGCTGAGGGGCGAACCGCTCGACGCAACGAGCGGCGCGTCCCTGTGGGACCATACCCTCATTTACGTCGCGACAGAGTTCGGCCGCAGCAAGAACCGCCTGGGCCGTAGCGAGAACTTTGGGAGCGGCCACGACTTGAACAACGGAGTGCTGCTCATCTCGCCCCTGCTGCGTGGCAATCGCGTGCTCGGAGGCGTCGATCCGCACACGGGGCTCACCTTCGGAGTAGACCCCGCTACGGGCATCCCCGACCCGGGCCGAGAGAACACGGAGGGGCAGCTGTTCGCCAGTATCCTCGACACCCTGGAGGTCGACACGACGGGCAGCGGCTTACCGCCGCCCCTGCCGCTTCGACGCTGACGCGGCGCGAACCGTCTTCATCGGCTCGCCCCCGCCGGAGCCGTCCGCGAGCGAACCGACGCTCGCGGACGACGAGGGGGGCCCTGCGTCCCACGAGAGGCCCTCTTTTTCGGACCAACGGGTTGCCCCTAGCGCCCCGTTGCCGGCGAGCTAGGTTGTCCGGGTGCCCATCGCACCCACCGTGCCACCCGTGCCAACCAACGACAATCGGCGTCGCTGGGCGCTGGCAGCCACCGTTACGCTGACCATTCCGCTGCTGGAGTTGATTTCGGCAGGGATCGTCGGCAGGAGAGACAACTGGTGGCGTTTCGGCTACTTCGCGCTCGCGACGCCACTGCTGATGTTCGTGCTGACGCTGCACCATCAATGGCTCGAGCGACAGGGGCAGTTGCGCATCGTGCGAACGATCGGCTTCAGCCTCGCCATCTCGACGGTTGTTGGTGGCGGCACCGCACTGACGTACATCCTGGGCTTCAGGCCACTCGGGTTCGCGATTGTCGATCGCGCAGTCCCAGCCGCGATCATGTTGGTCGGCGGCCTCATCGGAATCGGGATGTGCGGCATCTGGACGATCGGCTTTCTCTATCCCTTCACGGCGCACACTGCCCGTTTACGAACGCTCGCGCTCGAGGCGCTCGCGCTGGAGGGCGAGAAGTTGAAGCTCGAGGCATCCCAGCTGAGGACGGCGGCTGAGCTAACCCGAATCCGATCGCAGCTCGAACCGCACTTCCTGCTCAATACATTGAACAGCATCGCAGGGCTCGTGACGCAGCGACCACGGGACGCGCGCCGCCTTCTCGGTTGTCTGGGCGATCTGCTGCGGGACGCCTTGACTGACGGCGACCAGCTCCAGACCATCGACGTGGAGGTCGCGTGGCTCGAGCGGTATGCCGAAATTCTCGAGTCCAGGCACGCTGGCTTTCTGAGCTTCAGGTGGTACATCGACGAGCAAACACGGAGCGCCCTCGTGCCTCGCCTGGTGCTTCAGCCGTTGCTCGAGAACGCGGTGAATCACGGCGCGCTTCGGCGGTCTGACGGCGGGGAGGTGACCCTTCGAACTTCGATCGCTCGAGCGACCAGCGGCGCGCTCGAAGTCGTGTGCGTCGTCGAGGACAACGGCCCTGGCATTCCGGACAGGCCGATGCGGACTGGTGCGTTGGGTGTTCGCTCCGTACGTCGCCGCCTCGAGCTGGAGTTCGAAAGTGCAACACTCGATCTGAATTTCTCGAGCAGCGGCACGCGTGCGACCGTTCGTCTGCCACTGCTGCGGGAGCGCAACGGCGCGTCGTCGGTGGCGTCATGAACGACGACATGCCGGGTGCTGAGGTGGGCACGCTGCGCACGCTCGTCGTGGAAGACGAGTGGGCCGCGCGCAACTATCTGGTCGAGCTGCTGGAGGCGTCACATCTCGTCGAGGTGGTCGGGGCAGTCGCCACCCTCGATGAGGCGCGCCAGGCGCTCGAAGGAGTCGATCGCTCGGGAGTAGACCTGGTCTTCGTGGACGTGAAGCTGGCGGGCAGCGGCGATGCCACCGGTATCGAGCTCGTGAGAGCCCACACGCGCAACCCAGGCGCGCCGATGTTCGTTCTGGCCACGGCCTCGAAGGAGCACGCGATCGAGGCGTTCAGCCTCGGCGTCGTGGACTACCTGCTCAAGCCGTTCACGGAGGAGCGCATCGAGCAATGCCTGGGCCGCGTGCTCGCACGACGGCCCCCGGGGCATGCGCCGCGCGGCAAGACCCGGATCGTCGCCCGGCGCGGCAAGACCCTCGTCTTCCTCGACGATGCCGAGGTCTGGGCTTTCGAGGCCGCAGACCGCCTCACCTCCGTGCACACGCTTCATGGCACCTTCGATGTGGACCTGACGCTGTCGATCATCGAGGCCTCATTCGGGCGCAGGTACATGCGCGTCCACCGCAACTGGCTCGTCAACGCGGCCTACATCAAAGAGCTGGACCGCGATGGCCGCGAGACACGCATCTTCGTGGGCTCGCGTATCGGTCCCGATCAGCGCGGCGTCCGAGTGCCCGTGTCCCGCGATCGAGCCCAAGCCGTGCGTCAGATTTTGCTCTCCAACGCCGCGGGGGTGCGCAGGGCTTTCTGACCGTTGCGTCGTCGTCGCTGCCCGCCAGAACCGTGGTCGCTCGCCCGCCCCCTCGGCTGGGACAAGTGCGGTGGGGAACCCCACGACTGAAGGCGCGGCAGTCGCGCGTCAGAAGATGGTGCGGACCGAACGAGGAAGCTCCGTAGCGATGACCTCGCCGTGCTGGAACAAAGCGCCGAGCATGGCGCAGCGCTCAGGCTCGAGCTCGGCCGAGAGCGTTTTGCAGAGGTGAGCGCGGTCTGTGCGCGGAGGCGAACGACCTCGAGCCAGCCTGGCTCCGGGTCGGTGACCAGGGAAGGCGTTAGCTTCGCCGTTTGGGTGATATGTGAACGTCACGGGCAGGGGTAGGGGGCCCGAAGCGTTTGGAATTCCTACTTGCTCGCGCGGCTGGCATGGAAACGCGCGTCGTCGAGCCGAGCGGGCAACTGCGGCCTTGCCAGCGCGCGAGCGGCCGCGTTCGGGCGACTCGGTATCCGTTCGTCGACGCCGACGTGCTGCGAGGGGGCGCGGTGGCTAGCCGGCGCGGCCCACGGTCGGCGCGACGACACCCCGTACTTCGGCGAGGTGCTTGGGATGCGCGCGCGTTGCGCGGTGGCGGGTAGCGCCGGCAGCCCGCGCGAGCGCCGAGCGCCGAGGCACTGGGTCGAAGTCGATGATGTCGCCGAGGTCGACGAGGTCGACGCTGCGGCTCAGCTTCTCGCTCAGAAGACCGCCCTCGAGTTGCGCGGCTCGAACGATGGCCTGGATGGTCTTGGGCAACGACGGGCTCGAGGCGAGCAGGCGCAACGTCGCCTCGTTCGACGGGATCTGGTCGTTGCGATAGATGCCGAGATACATCACGGCGTTCGAAGCGCTGGCTTTCAGTCGCTTGGTCAGCTGGTTGAACGCGGTGAGCGACGTGTTCGCGAGCCACTTGCCGGAAGCCTCGACCACGAACACCAGGTAGTTGATGTCGGACATCGCGGAGCCGGTCGGCATGACACCGCCGCTCTCGAGCGAGGTCGTGACCCAGTCGCTGACGTCGTGGACGCTGAGGCTCGAGCATTGGCGCTCGGCGTAGTTCAGCACACCCCTGGACGTCAGGAGCGTGCGGAGGCTCTCGCCATCGATGCTGCGGATGGGGCTGGCCCCCAGGCGTTGATTGAGCCGATTCAAGGCGTCGAGCGGCTCGATGATGATCGCGTTGACGCGCCGGAAGTATTCGTCCAGCGCCGCGTGGGCGTGGTGCTCGGCGAGCCGGGCGTTGTCGACGAAGATCAGGGTGTGGGCCGGGGCCTTCATCAGCTCACTGACGGCGCGTACGGCGTTGACCTTTGCAATGGCGCTCTCTTGCTCGCCCGGGAGCGTCGCGAGCGTGATGATCGGGAGATCGAGCGGAGTGAGCACCTGCACGAGCTCGCTGACGGCAGAGCCCGTCCCGCCGCCAAAGCCCGCCGCGAGCACGACGAGATCGGCGCCTTCGGTCAGCTGCGTGACGAGCCGACGGATGCGGTCGGCGCTCCCGATCACGCAATCGCGGCCGTAATCGAGGTTCGCTCCAGCGCCATCATATCGATCGATGCCAATGTACAGCCGCTGTAAGCCCGCCAACGCAGACTCGGCGCCGAGGGCCGAGAGATCGGTGTGGCCGGTGTTCAGAGCGACGGCTCTGTAGCCTCGCCGAGCGAATTCGGCGGCGAGGTTGCCTCCGGCTTGGCCCAGGCCGATGGCGACGATGTCGAGCGAGCGGTCCACGGGTTTCATGTGACGGTCTTCCGGTGCAGCTCGAGCCTGCGTTTGGGTAGCTCTCGGGTGGCGAGAACCTCTCGCCTGTTGCTCCCCGCGCGCGGCTCGCGGCCGTAGCGATGGAGGTCGCCTCGCTGTCTAGCAAACTCGGACGCCCAAGGGTGAAGTCGCGAAGGTGCAGTCGAAAGGAGGCAGGCTTGCCGAGGCAGAACGGCGTCGGTGGTGCAGGCACGGTGGCGCGCTCACTTCGAGGGCCTCTCTTCTGCGATGCAACAGCCAGGCGGGGCTCAGCGTGGACGGAAGCTCACCGGCTTCGAACGCGGAGCGCGCTCTTCTGCCACGTGGCGAGACAGCCAGTTTTCATGGACGTTCAAGATGCCGCTCTTCGTGCCCGCGAGGCGCTGTCGCACCGAAAGGTCAGCGAATCGTCGCCGCATCGGAGTATCGTGCTGGCAAGTGGCAATTCCGCGCGCTCAGGTCATCAAGTTCGCACGAGCGCACTCGGAGCTGATCCTGGAGCTCGCGACGGGTGCGATCTGGATACACCGCGACCGTTCGGTGGCTTGGCTCGTCGAGATCATTCCGACGATGGCCGCGAGCGACCGCGCAGCAGAGCCGGTCTTCTTCGCCCCCGGCGTGAGCTTCAGCTTTCCGCTGGCCCTCATCGCGGGCAATCGCGAGAGCCTCGAGCATGCACTCAGCCGCGACATCGAGCTCGCGCGCGCGGTCGCAGCGGGCGAGGTGCTGATCGATCGTGGTGGCGCCGCGCCACTCGTCCTCCACGCGCGCCAGCTCATCGCCGCGCCGACGGCCTGGAAGGTCACCGAACGCCGGCTGAAGTCCGCGACTGCTCCGGATGCTGCCAGCTCGACGGAGCTCGACGCCTTGCTCGAGCGCAGGCGCTCACTGGAACAGAGCATCCATCGCGCGCGTGCGGTCTTCGCCAGTGAGCCGAACATGCAACTCCAATCGGTCTGTATCGAGGCCACCCGAGCGCTCGTGGAAGTGCGGGCTCAGATCGACGCCGAGCTCGCGGCGGAGCGCCGCCGAACGCGAGGACAGCGCGGCGTGGACGAGCTCGAGGAGTCGCAAACCCAACTCTCCGATCCACGGACGGCGGCAGACGTCGCGAGGCGTGCCTGACCGCCGGGGCGGAACGAGAGCTCGACCAGGCCGTCACCATCGAAGTTACTGACCGGCGTTTGCCCTTCGTCTTCGATCGCGCCGAGCAGCGTTAGCTCGCCGCCGGGCCTGAGCTCGAACACGGCGTCGAGTCCGCCTCGAAGCCGTGCCGAGCGATGGCTGACGCGAAGGGCCCCGAGCCGGGGTTGCCGTTTCAGTCCTCGACGCGCGTGAAGCGCACGCTGCCGAGCGGCACAGGCAGCTGCCGTGCGTTGAGGAATGCGGCGTCTGAGAAGACACCGATGAGCGTGTCACCGTCGCGGCGGAGCAAGAGGCCCCCCGCGGGCAGAGGTCGGAGTCCGTTATAGTAACATCCACGGTCGGTGCAGGCACAGATCTCGCTCGCGCAGAGGAAGTACTTGTTGCAGTCGACCTGCTCCGCGCCCAGGCTCACGCCTCTCGCGAGCACTGCCGCTTCCAGCTCGGGCGTCAAGGCGGAGAAGCTCACGAGGCATTCTCCAGCGTCTCCCACGGTGGACGTGTTGCCTTTGACGCAGCTGAACTCATGACCGGCCAAGGAAGGCTGAGGCGTCTGGAGCTCGCACCAGGGAGCGACCAGCTCGGTGGTGTCGAAGTGGAGCGGCAACAAGCCGTCCGCGAAGATCGGATTGTTCTCGTCGTCGAGCTCGCGCGCGCTGGTGCCCAGCGTCTCCCTGAGCGAGTACGGGTAGCCTTCGTAAGGCGGAAGCGGCCCGTCGTAGTGCGCGGCACCCACGGCACTGCGCCAGAAATAGTCGAGCTGCCCATAGTCGACGTCGCTCGGATGGCCGAGAGCGGGATCGAGGGGCGGGGGCGGTGCGCCGTTACCGAACGTGATGGTGCCGTCCACCACGGCGCCGGTCGCCACCTCACGAGCGAAGAGCTCGAGTGAGAACTGGCTCGAACCGGACGGGAAAACGTAGGTCTCTCGTACGCCGCCGAGCGCGAGCGGTTCCTCCGCCACGCCCACCCAGCGCCCCACGAAGTCGAGGGGCGAGAGACCGAAGGGCTCGGTGGGCTCGGTGAGCTCGGTGGGCTCGTCCGGCTGGGCCAGACCGAGTGAGCGGTCGTCGAGTGAATCGCCGAGGTCGCGATCGGGCTGTGTCTGGCAACCGATGAGGCCGGCGCTGGAGAGCACGAGGACGGTGACGATGGAAATGCGAGCGGGAGCCGGTGATCGTTTCATGACCCGTTAATGCGAGTTGGAGGCTGAATTAGACCGCACGAAAAACGTTTGCGCTCGGGTCTAATCCGGGGGACTCGGAGCACTCATGGATGTCAGAAGTCATGTCCCGAGCCGCCAACCCGCGATTGCGATACTTCCGTCTTTGGCGCCAACTGCTGGTTGTGGCGAGCGCCGGGATGTCGGTAGCACAGGCGGCCGAGCCAACTGTCGAGTGGGACGGACCTGCAGAGTGCTCCGATGTGCAGCCGGTGATGGCGGTCGCGGCGGAGCTCGCCGGGCATGATCCGCTGGTCGTCCCACGACAATGGCGGATCCGAGGCGTGGTGGCCTCGAGCGCGAGCGGCTGGCAGCTCCAGCTCACGTTGCGCGATGGATCGCGGGAGCGCTCGCGAGTCATCGTGGCGCCAACTTGCTCGGAGTTGACGCGGGCAGCGGGGGTCGCGCTGGCGCTGGCGCTCGATCCGGATGAAGGGGGCGCGTCGCCCGACGCCCCGCCCACGGTTGGTTCAGACGCGGCCGCAGGCGTGGAGGAGCCGGTCGATGCGGGCCGAGCTGCGGGGCGAGCTGGGGGGCGAGCGCGGCTCGACGGGGGCACGCCCTTCGACAGCGAGCGCATGCCCCTCGACGGCGCCGAGCGAGCGCTCTTCGACAGCGCGGAGCGTGTGAGTGCTCTGGGAGCCGAGCGTGCGCCCCCTCTGGAAACGGAGAGGGCAATCCCGGTGGCGGCGGATCCGGCTCCCGTCGACATCGAATGGCGGCTCGAGGCCGATGCGCTGCTGGATGCTGCGGCGCTCGGCTCGGCGGCGCCGGGGCTGGGGGTGTCGTTTGGCGCGCGGCTCGAGTCGCTGACGGGCGTGGTGTACGGGGCGTGGTTGCCGGCGCGGCGACTCGACGTGGAAGGCGGCGGACGGGTCGCGTTTTCGCTCGGCGTCGGGGGGCTGCGCGGCTGCTACGAGCTCGCGCGCGGCCTGCTCGCGGCTGATGCTTGCGCGGGGGTCGAGCTGGGGCGGCTCGCGGCTCGGGGCGAAGGCCTCGAAAACGCTGCTTCATTCGGCGACTGGTGGCTCGCGCCAAGCCTCGGTATCGCGCTTCGCGCGGGTATTGGTGGGCCGTTCTATCTTCGCGCGGGGGCGGATGCGGTGCTGCCGGTGCTGCGCGAAGCGTATCGCGTCAACGATGGCGCGCTCGTGCACCGCGCGCCGAGCGTGGGCTTTCGCGGCGGCGTGGCGCTGGGCGTGGTGCTCGGAGGCGGGGGTTGATGGAGCGGTTGCTCGCTTCGCCGCGGGTCGCGCCGAGCGCGTTCGAGCGCAGGCTGCCGGACGGGGAGAGCGCCGGCGCGGCGCCCCGTGCGGAGGGCCGCGAGCGCCCGCTCGAGGGTCGAGCGCACGGCTTCGTCGACGTCTATTCCGGGCACTTCGATCTGGTCTGGCGCAGCCTGCGGCATCTCGGGGTGCCGGCGCAGCAGCTGGACGACGCCGTGCAAGACGTGTGGCTGGTGGTGCACCGCAAGCTGCCCGAGTTCGACGGGCGCTCTGCCGTGAGCACCTGGCTGTTCGGCATCTGCATCAACGTGGCGCGCGCGCAGCGGCGGGCGCGCGAAGTGACGCGACCGGCCGAGCCCCTGCGAGAAGACCTGCAGAGCGTCGAGCCGAGCCCGGAGCGCGCGCTCGAGAGCAGCCAGGCGTGGACGCTGGTGCAGGGCTTCATGGCAGGGCTGCCGGAGCTGCACCGGGCGATCTTCGTGAGCAGCCTGCTCGAGAACTTCAGCCCCCCCGAGACGGCGAGCGCGACGGGGGTCGACGTGAATACCGTGTACAAGCGGGTGCGCGCGCTGCGGCGCTCGCTCGAGCGCCTGCTCCAACGCGCGGAGGATTGGAAATGAACGGCCCAGTAGAGCCGCCGGTGCGGCGCGAGATGCAGCGCGCCTTCGACGAGATGAACCGGCGCGCGGGGCCTTCGGGCGCCGACCGAGAGCGGATCACGGGGGCGCTGCGGGCGCGGCTCGGTGCGAGCGTGGTGCCCGAGGGGTTCGTGCCGCAGGGGGCCGTGCCGGACGCCGGGGCCATGGGTCGTGGCGGGGCGGGCGGCTCCGCGAGCGGGCCTGGAACGAGCGGCCCCGCAACGGGGGGCCCTCCAGCAACGGGCGGTGGTGTGCACGCCGGCGGGGCGCTGCGATCGGGGCTCGGGCGAGGCGGCTGGCTCGGCGTGGTCGCGGGCACGGGGGTGGTCGCGGGAGCGTTCGGGTTCATGCTCGGTTACGGGATGGCTCAGCGCGAAGGGATGGCCCAGCACGAGCCGGGCGCGGCGACCGCGGGGGCGGTGCTCGTCGACTCGGTGGGGTTATCTGCGCCCGACCGCTCGCAGGAGGCCGCGAATGCGGCAAAGGTCTCGAGTGCGGCAGAGCCCTCGAACGCTGCGCCCGACCCGAACCCGGCGAGCTCTGCGCCCGACCCGAACCCGGCGAGCTCTGCGCCCCAACCGCTCGCGGCGAGCGCCCCAAGAGACGCGAGCGGAGCACGAGAGGGCGACGGCCAGGGCGCCCCCACCGATCGACCTGGGCGCGCCGCCGCTCACGGCGCGGCCCTCGCTGTGCAACGACCATCGCGCGCCGAAGGCCCCGTCGCCAGCGACGTGGCGTCGCACCAGCTCTCGTTTGCCGAGGTCCTCGAGCGCCTGCAGCGCGCCAACGTCGCGCTGCGCCGAGGTCAGGCGCCGCTGGCGCTGATACGGCTCGCCGAGATCGATCGGAGCGGCGGCGACATCCTGCGCGAGGAGCGCGACGTGACGCGGGTGCTCGCCCTGTGCGCCATCGGTGACGAAGCCGGCGCTCGGCGCGTGGCGGGCCCGCTGCTCGCCGGCGCCGCGAGCTCGATCTATGCGCCTCGCCTCGCCGCGAGCTGCGCTCGTGATCGAGAGCCCTGAGCCAGCCGCTCAGCCGCCGCTCAGAGAACGAGCGCCACGGGCCCACTCGAGCGCGCGGCGCTGCCGCACACGCCCGGGCACGGCCATGCCAAGCAGTCGACTCCAGGAGCTCACGCGCGCACCGCCCCGCGCACGACCTCGAACTGCCAAGCTCGATCGGAGACGGCACACATCCGCGTCTCCACACCCAGGAACCTGCGGATCACGTCGGCTTGCGTGCGCGCGTGAGCCGAAGGTGCCAGCGACCGAAAGGTGCCGCCCCCCGCGAGCGCCAGCGGCAACAGCAGCTGGTCGGCGAGGTGCGGCCCGACGGGCACGCCCGCGTCGAGATACTGCGTGGCCTCGGCGGCCACGCCTTCTGCCACGCTCTCTGCCGACACGCCCTTTTCGCCGAAGCCGGTGAACACTTCCGTCACGGCGTCGGACTCGAGCTCGATGCTCACGACGTTGCCTTGCCCTTCCGCCGTCTCGATCACTTCGCAATGCAGCCGCTCGCGTCCCCAGCCCAGGCGCGTTCCGATCACGCGCAGCTCGCGATCGGCGATCCGCTTCGACAGACCGGCGACGACGGCCCTGGCGCCGTAGTTGACGAGCGCCCCGCGCTCGACGATCTCGAAGCCGTGCAGCGGGGAGCCAGGCTCGATCTCGACGCGGAAGCGGCCCCCGCCCGCCGGGTAGAACCCCGCTCGATCGAGCTGCGCCGTGACGGCCGCGCCCATGCGCCGCAGCAACGGCAAGAAGGCGCGGTCGAGAAAGTCGAAGCTGGGGGCCAAGGGGTTGTGGGTGCCGCCTTCGAGCACGAGCGAGCTCCTCCCGCCGGCGAGCAGCAGCGCCGGCAACACGGTCTGGAGCACGAGTGTCGCGCTGCCCGCCGTACCCACGCGGAAGCCGTACTCGCCAGCGCGAACAGCGCCGGGACGAAGGGTCACCTGCGTCGACCCGATCACCGCCCCGTCCACGGCTGCGCCCGACACGGCCGCGGCGGCGTTCACCGCCGTCAGGTGCTGGCGCATGAGGCCAGGCTTCGCGCGCCGGGCGCGGATGTTCTCGATACGAACGGGCTGGCCAGTGACGAGCGCCAGCCCGAGCGACGTCCTCAGCATCTGGCCGCCGCCTTCTCCCTCGGAACCATCGATCAGCAACATGGGTCAGCCCTTCACACACACGATCTGCCGCAGCGTGTGAACGACCTCCACCAGGTCGCGCTGCGCCTGCATCACACTTTCGATCGACTTGTACGCCGCTGGCGTCTCGTCGATGACGCCGGCGTCTTTGCGACACTCGACCCCCGCGGTCGCCGCGGCGTGGTCGGCGACGCTGAAGCGCCGCTTCGCTTCGCCGCGCGACATGGCTCGCCCAGCGCCGTGGCTGCAGCTGTGAAAGCTCTCGGGGTTGCCGAGCCCGCGCACGATGAACGAGCGCGCGCCCATGCTGCCCGGGATGATGCCGAGCTCGCTCTGCCGAGCGCGTACGGCGCCCTTGCGGGTGACGAGCACATTTTCACCGTAGTGGTGCTCGCGCGACACGTAGTTATGGTGGCAGTTCACCGCCTCCAGCCGGGCCTCGAACGGCGGGACCCCGGCGCTTTCGCGCACGGCCCGCACGACGGCCTGCATCATCAACTCGCGGTTGACGCGGGCGTAGTCCTGCGCCCAGCTCACGGCCGCCACGTAGTCGTCGAAGTGCTCCGAGCCTTCGGGAAAGTAGGCCAAGTCAGCGTCGGGCAGGTTGATGAACCAGCGCCGCATGTCCCGCTTGGCGAGCTCGATGAAGTAGGTGCCGATGCGGTTCCCCACGCCGCGCGAGCCGCTATGCAACATGAACCAGACCTGGTCGCCCTCGTCGAGGCAGATCTCGATGAAGTGGTTGCCGGTGCCGAGCGTCCCGAGCTGCGTGACGCTCGCTCCCCGGTCGAGCTCGGCGTGCTTGTCGATGATCGAGGCGTAGCCCGCCTGCAGCGCTGCCCAGGCTTCGCATTGAGCCGATGGCGGATCATGCCAGGCGCCCCTGTCGTTCGGGCCTCCGTTGTGGGTTCTCCCGTGCGGGACCGCCGCCTCGATCGCCGAACGCACGGCACGAAGATCGTCCGGGAGCTGACGTGCTGCCAGGCTGGTCTTCACCGCCATCATCCCGCAGCCGATATCCACGCCCACGGCAGCAGGAATCACCGCTCCGCGCGTCGCGATGACGCTGCCCACGGTGGCGCCGATGCCGAGGTGCACGTCGGGCATCGCCGCCACCCACTTGTGAATGAACGGCAGCGCTGCGATGCGCTCGAGCTGCGCTCGCGCTTCAGCCTCGAAGGGGACGCCCTGCGTCCAGCTCTTGATGGGCGCGCCGCCCGGCACCGAGAAGACCTCGTACGCGCGCTGGGTTGTCGCCTCAGGGGATGGCTTTGTCACTTCCATGTCGATCCTCGGCATCGACTAGAGCACGCGGCATGCCGCCGCGCCCCTGCCCCCGGGGGCGGTCCATAAGATATTGAATTTGCTATCTATTGAGAACCCGCTCCGAATCGGGAGCCTCGTGCCGGTGGGCCCGAATCTATCTTCTGAGATACAATATTATCCTATCATATCGCTGGTTCGGACCCGCCGATGACCTCGCCCGCACTCCTGCTGCCCCCGAAGAAGACCGTCGTGATCGGCCTGCTCGGCACGACGCTCGACAATGGCAAGGGCGCGAAGCGCTGGGAGGCCTGGAGGCCCACGCTCGCGCTCTGCCAGCACCCCGACCTGCTGATCCAGCGCTTCGACCTCCTGCACCAGCGGCGCGACACCGGCCTGGCCGAGATCCTGGAGGCGGACATCGCCCGCGTCTCCCCCGAGACGTCGGTGCGCCGGCACATCGCCGAATGCGACAACCCCTGGGCGCTCGACGAGATGTACGAGTGCCTCTACGACTTCGCCAAGGGCTACGACTTTCGCACCGATGAAGAGGAGTACCTGATCCACATCACGACCGGCACACACATCGCCCAGATCTGCATGTTCCTGCTCACCGAGTCGCGGCATTTACCGGCGCGACTGATCCAAGCGTCGCCGCCGCGCCCACAGCATCGAGGCGGGCCCGGGTCATACGCGATCGTCGATCTCGACCTCTCGCGCTACGACCGCATCGCGTCGCGCTTCCAGAGAGAGCAGCACGAGAGCGTGTCGTTCTTGAAATCGGGCATCGACACGCGAAACGCTGCCTTCAACCAGCTGATCGAGCGCATCGAGCAGGTGGCCGTGAAGTCGGCGGACCCGATCTTGCTGATGGGGCCGACGGGCTCCGGCAAGTCGCAGCTCGCCAAGCGCATCTACGAGCTCAAGAAGTCTCGACGCCAGGTGAAGGGCGAGTTCGTCGAGGTCAACTGCGCGACCATCCGCGGCGACGGCGCGATGTCGGCCCTGTTCGGCCATACCAAGGGCGCCTTCACGGGCGCAGTGGGCGAGCGGCCCGGCATGCTCAGGAAGGCGCACGAGGGCGTGCTCTTCCTGGACGAGATCGGCGAGCTCGCCAGCGACGAACAGGCCATGCTGCTGCGGGCGATCGAGGAGAAGTCGTTTTACCCCGTCGGCTCCGATCGCGAAGCGCGCAGCGAGTTCCAGCTCATCGCGGGCACCAATCGAGATCTCTCGCGGCACGTGAGCGCGGGCCTGTTCCGTGATGACCTGCTGGCCCGGATCAATCTCTGGACCTTCCGCTTGCCGGCGCTGGCCGACCGCCGCGAGGACATCGAACCGAACCTCGACTACGAGCTCGAGCAGCGCGGCCGAAGCATGAACGTCCAGCTCGGCATGAGCCGCGAGGCGCGAGCGCAGTTCCTGGACTTCGCCACGTCGCCGCCTGCGCGATGGCTCGGCAACTTTCGAGACTTGAACGCTTCCGTCCGGCGCATGGCGACGCTCGGCAGCGGCGGGCGCATCGGCACGCGTGAGGTGGGCGAGGAGATCGCCCGCTTGCGCGACGCCTGGGCCCTGCCCGAGGCCCGCACGCCGCGACCCGCCGAAAGCGGCGCGCTCACCCGCTTGCTGGGCGAAACCCAGGCTGCACAGCTCGACGACTTCGATCGGGTGCAGCTCGAGCGCGTGCTCGACGTGTGCCTCGAAGCGTCGTCCCTCTCGGACGCGGGACGACGCTTGTTTGCAGCCTCGAGGGCGCGCAAGACCTCGGGCAACGATGCCGATCGGCTACGAAAGTATCTGGCGCGATTCGGGCTGGCCTGGAGCGAGGTGAAGGCGGCTCGATCGCCGTAGGTCGGGCCACGGGTTGCGCCCTGGAATTTTCTCACGACGCGGATCGAACGCCCGAAACGCCCTCGGGGGGCCTCGAAGCGGGTGCCCAGCGGCGGAAGCCGCGTCTAAGGTCGCCGCATGCGTTCTTTCTTGGTTGGGCTGACGGGCGTGTGCTGGCTGGGAACCCTGGCGTGCTCGAGTGACTCGGACGAATCCCCGAGTGAGCAGCGCGGAGGCGGCAATCTCATGCCGGCGCCGGGCGCTGGGGGCTCGAGCGGCGCGGGTGGTGCGACCGCGGCAGCCGGCGCGGCAGCGGGCGGCTCGGGTAACTCCACCTCGGAGCAGCTGCCGCCCGTCTCGGGGCTATCGGGTGTGGGCGGCCAGGGCGCGGGCAGTTCGAACGAACCCAGCGCGGGCGAAGCGGGCACCGACGCCGGGCCGCCGCCTGCCGGCGGCATCTGCCCGCCCGGGCCGTTCCCGGAGAGCCCGCTGGGGGGCAGCGTGGCCACTCAGCAGCTGTGCACCGGGATGACGTTCACGGAGGGCGCCGTCTGGTTCGCCGAGCGCAACACGCTCTTCTTCTCGGACTTCTCGCTGCAGGGCACGACGGGCCGCATCATGTCCTTCACGCCCGGCGGTGAGTGCCAGGAGCTGATCGCCGACGCCGGAACCAACGGCCTCGCCATCGCTCCCGACGGCAACCTGCTCGGCGCGCGCCACGTCGATCAGACCTTCACGCTGTGGAACCTGGAGACGCTCGAACCCACCGTCTTCATCGGCGACAACATGGGGCTCGCCTTCAATTCGCCGAACGATCTGGTCGTGCGCAGCGACGGCAACATCTACTTCACGGATCCCGACTATTTCCGCAACGGCCGCCCCCAAGAGCAGCCCAACCGCACCTACCGGCGCGATCCGAACGGCGTCATCTCGGTCGTGGACGACGGCAACAGCCCGAACGGCATCAGCCTCTCGCCAGACGAGTCGCGGCTGTACGTGAGCCAGCTGGGCGGTGCCGGCAGCGGCATCACCGTCTTCGACGTCGACGCCTCGGGCGCCACGAGCAACCCGCAGCCCTTCGTGCCACAAGGCTCGGACGGCATGGCGATCGACTGCGCCGGCAACCTGTACATCACGGCGGGCGGCAGCGTGCAGATCTTCGACCCCGAGGGCGAGTCGCTCGGCGCCATCCCGGCGCCGCAGGCAGCCAACGTGGCCTTCGGTGGCCCCGAGCGCCGCACGCTGTTCATCACGGCGGGGCCCAGCCTGCTGTCGATCGAGCTGGCCATCCCCGGGCTGCCGTACTGAGGCCGAAACGACGCGACCGTCGCAGCGGTCGCGTTTGAGGTTGGGGCCCGCTCACTGGGAACTCCGCTCGCCGTGACGGGGGCCATGCGGCGAGCGCCCCTTCCCCCAGACACGACGCTGCGCTCGAGCAGCGCTGGGCGCCTCGTTCGACCCCCGCCATTCGAAGCCGTGTTTCAGATCGATCGGCGAGGCCCAGAAACGCTTCATGGTCAGCGCCGCTGACCTCATCATCATCGACGCCAAGCAGCTCGCTCGCAGATGCGAGCGTCGCACGAGGTGTCAGCCGGAGTCGCTCGTGATCCCCTTGCGGGTCTTCCTGAGCGAGCCCGTGCGGCCAGCCACCGTCTGTCTGAAGGCTTCGCCAGTCCGGCACAATCTCAAAACTGACGGGTTATGACGTCACCCCCGACGGCGTGAGCATGCGCCGACGGCGCTCCGACGCCGTCATGGACTGAGGGACGAGAAGCGAACGGGGAGCGCCGGACTGCGGCGCTGGAACTTCACGACATGAAGAGAATTTTGTTTCTTGATAGAGCAAGGCACCTCTGTGTGCCGTCGGTGTTGGCTGTAGTCTCGATCGCTGGCTGTTCGAGCACCGTCAGTGGAGACGCGGGCGGGGGCATGGCCAGCGAGGGGCCGGCGTTCTCCTCCGGCACGCCCGACGAGGGCGAGCCTGGCGACGGCGAACCCGGCGATGTCGAGAGCCCCTCGAAACCGACAGAGGAGGAGGCTCCTCCGGAGGTGCAAGCGACGTTCACCCGGCTCACGCGCGCCGAGTACACAGCCACCATCCGTCAGGCGCTCGGCGTCGATCCGCCGCTGTCGTTGATCCCGGTCGACGGACGCATCGGTCAGTTTACCTCGAACATCGCCGCGACGCCGGACCCGGTTCAACCCTACCTCTTCGCAGCGGAGGACCTCGGTGCCCAGCTCATCCCGGAGACTCTTCCCGCCTGCGGTGGCTCGGGTGCGAGCGATTGCATTCGTCAAAACTACGCCGAGCCGTTCAGCGCCCTCTACCGTCGCGCCGTCACCGAGGCCGAGATCAGCAGCTGGGCGGCGATGATCGCAGCCCTGGAGTCGCGCGGCGTGTCGGCGGCTGACGCCACACGGACGATGCTGGACGATGCGCTACTGGATCCGGCGTTCCTCTTCCGGGCGTTGCCGCTCACTGGAGATACGGCTCGCGCTCGGGTGCTCGCCGAGCATTTGAGCTATGCGCTCTGGGATGCTCCCCCCGACAGCGCGGTCCTCGCGCTGGGCGACGAGGTCGGCCCCGAGCTGGAGCAGCGCCTCGAGTCTCAGGTCGGGCGCTTGATCGCGGACGAACGCGCCATCCCGGTACTGGCGCGCTTCGTCGCGCAGTGGTTGCGCGTCGACACGGACCTGAGGCTCGGAGAGGCCGGCTTCTCCTCCTCGCCGCATTATCTCGAGCTGCTCGCCTACGTGAAGGACGCCCTGGAGACGGACGCGCCCGTCACGTCGTTTGTCGCGGGCACTCGAGGCTTCGTACATCGAGACGCTCGCGAGCAGTACGGCATCGAGCCGTCCGATGACGAAGCCGAGATCGCGACGGTGACGTGGCCCGCCGATTCGTCGCGGCGAGGCCTGCTCGCGGAGGAGCTGTTTCAGGACGAGCTGCGTCACCCCGACCCGACACGGCGCGTGATCTTCCGAGGGCGGCTGATCAGGACGTCGCTCTTGTGTGATTCGATTCCGCCGCCGCCGCCCGCCGCGGTCGCGCTCGCCGAGGAAGTGACGGATCGCACGAAGGACGCGCGCTGTCAGGGTTGCCACTCTCTGATGGATCCGATCGGGCGACTGTTCGCGCCGCTCGATCCAGAAGGCGACGTCTCGACTCAGGCCGTCGAGATCGTGGGCCACCCGGAGCTCGCGGGGGCCTTCTCTGATCTGCCCAGCTTGCTCGACGCGATCTCCGAGAGTCGCGTGTTCGCGGAGTGCTTCTCGCGCCAGCTCCTCGGCTTCTTCCTCGAGCAGCCGCTCGACGACGCCGACGATGCGCTGGTCGCGGAGCTCGCAGACACGGTGCAGTCCGGCGGCGGCCTGGCGGATGTGTTTGGGCAGGCCATGACGAGCGTGGAGGCTCGGTCGCGCGCTCTGGTGCCCTGGTGTGAAGGTCGATGAACGAGAGGTCCACGAAAGGTTGGCCATGAAGACCCCAGTCAGCTCGCGCCGTAGTTTCGTCCTAGGCTTGCCCGCGGGGCTCGCCGCCTTGACGCTCATCTCCCCGTTCTGGTCACGTTTGATCAAACGGGCCGTGGCGCAGGAGGCCACGCAACGACGGCTCATCGTTTGGTACGTGCCCGACGGAACCGTGCCCGAGTGGGTGTGGCAAGCTCAGCCGGGCCCTCTCGCGATCCGGTCCGATCGAACCAACGATCTGAGCGGGACCGACTTCAACACGGCGTTGCCGGAAGCCGATCGTCCGACGTTCATCCTGCAGCCGATCGCTCAGTATGCGGATCGGATCCTGATGGTCCATGGCATCAGCAACCCGGGCGTTGCCGACCACGCCTTGTCCACCCAGAGCGTGCTCACCGGCGAAGCGGTGAGCTCAGGCCAACGCGGGACGTCGCCGTCGCTCGACGTGCTCATGGCCGAAGCGAACCTGACGGGCGCGCACGCGGAGCCGGTGCTGCGCACCGGAGCGTACGGAGAGGCGCTCTCCTTCCAGGGCACTCGAGATCTGTCTCGCCCGCGCGACAACGATAACCGATGGGTCGAGCCGTCATGGCAGCCGCTCAACGATGCACGTCGCGTGCTGGATGCCGTCAGCTCCAACACGGCGCAGCCCAATGGCACGGCGCAGCCCGATCCCCGCAGCACGGCGCGCACGGCAAGCCGCCTGGCGGCGCTCGGCTCGGTGCGTGACAAGATCGACGCGCTCCGCTGTGCCGCCGGCACCCCCGCCGCCCAGCGCCTGGAGGCCTATGTCGAGGAAGTGTCCCGGCTGGAGCGCCTCGAGACCGGGGTGCGGCCCTCGAGCGCCTTCGAACCCGGGATCGAGCCCGATAGCGCGATCATCGAGGCGGCGCAGAACGACATTGCTCGCCTTCCCGACGTCGCCCCCTTCATCATCGAGACCGCGGTCAGCGCGCTCGCGCTCGACTATTCACCGGCGGTGACGATCCAGTGGGCAGCGTCAGGTGATAATCGAATTTCCGGCTCGCGATTGACGGATTCTCGCTACGATTTCCTGCCCCATCTCGAGTATCCCGGCGCCGGCGAGCACGGCCTCGCGCACCCCGAAGACGGGGCGTTCATCGCGGCGGGGCACAGGATCACGGCGGCCGTCTCCACGCGCGATCGGGTCCGGATCCGCCGCTGGTTCTTCGAGCGAATGAACGACATGCTCGACCGACTCGCGTCGATTCCCGATGGCGCCGGCACGCTGCTGGACAGCACCTCGGTGCTGTATGTCTCGGAGTTCGGCGGACCCAACGCGAACAGCACCCGAGCACAGCACTCCAACCAGAACCTGCCCTATCTGCTCGTTGCCGGGAAGAACACGCCGTTCAAGGCGGGGCAACACCTCCAGGTCGAGCGCACCCACGGCGACTATCTCCTGACGTTGGCGCAGGGCATGGGCAGCGCCGTGACGACCATGGGTATTGGCGCTCAGCGCATCGACGAGATGCTGCGCTGAGCCGCGGGGGCAAGGCTGCCAGCCTGTGTCTTCTCTTCCAGGCGGAGCCGCGCCGCCACGGTGACCGGAGCGCTCGCGCGCACGGCAAACCGAGCTGGCGGTCGCCGCCCGGCTTCGCCTGGGCCGAGCTCGACCCAGATGCGCGCCTCCAGCGCCAGCGCGGGTGCTCCCGACACCTTCGCGCGGCGTTCGAGTTCGGCCACTCCACCGCCGCTCGCCGTCTGACCTCGGCCAGCGAGTTACGCCCCGAAGATTCGAAGGAAAGCGCCGATCGCCGACCTTCCCGGGATCGCTAAATCTTCGAGCGAGCCACCCCGGGCGTCGAGCTCGAGGCCCAGTGTGCTAACCTTCCCCCGATGAGCTCGCGCATTGACATCGCACTGGACAGCGAGACCGATGTCGCGGCCGCCATCGATGCGCTGGTCGATGAGTATCGGGTTCGCTGTCTCTGGTTTGTGCGTCCCGGATACTATCCACGAACAGTGCACGAGCAGCTCCGCGTTTTGGACGCTATCGATCGCTACGGGGATCTGGCAGCCTTTCGTCGCGCTTCCTTCTTACGGCAATGGCTCTCACAAACTACCAACGCAGCATCTGCCAACTACTAGCTCAGAGCCGGATCGCTTCTGGCGAGAGTTACCTGGCGGGCGGCGGCACGTTGAATGAGCTGTTGGCGGCGCCGCGCATTTCGCGCGACGTCGACCTGTTTCACGACACCGAGAGCGCGCTCGATGCCACCTGGCAGGAAGATCGAGAGCTACTCGA
>Ga0247763_1000454_pt1 | contig 24337 bp, 25 predicted proteins | sample UWRJL141409B4_FD_179926 | JGI IMG/M metagenome (GOLD analysis project Ga0247763, IMG submission 179926) | Plant litter microbial communities from Arlington Agricultural Research Station in Wisconsin, United States - UWRJ-L141-409B-4 | ecosystem: Environmental > Terrestrial > Plant litter >...
CATGTCTTTCGTCTTGCCCGTCAAATATCCATGCTGGTCCATCCGTCTCTATGGCCAATGGCCCAAGGGCCCAAGGGGGGGGAGAACACCCATTCCATCTGGGAAGCTGCTCCTCCGCATCCCAGCAGATATCGCATTGAGAAGAAGCCCTTGGCCGGGCGATAACGTTGTGCAGGCCGCTCCCCCAATTCTTTATCCTGCAGGCTGATCTCACCGAGAGCTGCCATCGGACCTCATTTGCATCTTCATGCAAACCGGAGAGCCGCTTGGGCACAACCTTTAAAGAAGAACACGGCCGCTACCCACTTGGGTAGACCCTTGCGTTCTTCTCTGTCCGGCGCTTTGCCCTCACCACCGCCGTCCACAGCTTCCCATTGTAGCGAGGGGCCAAAAGCATCATGAGAGCAGGCCAGAACCTGCGGCAGCTTGCCGCGGCGGGCACCCTCGCCCTTCTCAGCCAACGAGCGCTTGCTCTCCCTCAGCCGCAAGCACAAGAGACGGTGCAGCCGGCCCCAAGCCCATGGGTGACGGTAAACAGCGCCGGGGTAGGCCTCACCCTGACGCCGCACGTCATCACCGCCAACGGCGCCGTCTCGACACAAAACCCGGCCCCCCCGAGTCTCACGGTGCAAGGAACCTACACCGTCTCGCCCAATGGCCGCCCGTCCACTTACACGGGCATGGCCCCGGTCGCAACGGCGACCGGAAAACCCGGCAGCGCCGCTGGTGCCTTCCTCGCCTGCACGCACGGCCACTCGGCCATCTACCCCTTCTGCCAGCCGCACAACGGCGCCGTCATGTACCAAGGCTCCACCTACTACAGTGAGCACTTCCTACTCCGTTTTTGCATCATACCCCCCCGACTAACTGCAACAGTAACCTGGAACCCCAAGTACTTTGGTGAAGATCCCGACGTGCTCGTCGAGGTCGAGGCGTCATACATGGGCACCTCCGGCCTCGGCAGCAAAGCTGGAACACGCGTGCCCGCCTCCGTTGGCTTCTACGCGTGGACCATCCCCAACGACTTCCTCGCCCAGGTAGGCCGGGGCGCCTCCCTCAACATGACCTTCAATCTCGCCAAAGACGTCGAAGAGACGGAGCAACCCAACGACACCGAGACGATTCTGGGACCAACCGTGCTTGTTGTGTCTGGGACACCGCCCGCAGCGGGAGGTTCATCTGATGGGTCGGGGTCCCGCAAGAGCGGGCCGAGTGCAGTGGCGATCGCTGTGCCAGTTGTGGTGGCGGCGGTAGTCCTGCTGCTGGCGGGGCTGTGTGTGTGGTCGTGGCGGCGACATGGGACGGTTCCCATTGTTGGGGCGCTCGGCAAGGTGCGGCGACGGTCGAGCGGGTACGGGGTGCGGCAGAGCCATTCGGAGCGGACAGGGGCCCGCGACGGCGCGGGACTGGCGGCAGGTGGAGGTATTGGAAGCGATAAGGCGGGCATCCAGCTTACGGATCGGGATAGCTGGTCGCCGACGGGGACGCGCCATACTGGGAACGTTTTCCGCGAAGAGGTGCGGCGGCAGGAGAGGGAGAGGTGAAGTTTTGGGAGGCGTGGATCCAGACGGTTCCTGGTTGCAAAGTCGAGGGTGGAATGTCCTTGGACTCGAGATTAGCTTGGGGTTGGTAAATTCGATGACAATGGGCGCGATATCATGTCCCGCCTTGGTTGGCTGAAGAACGTGTCGTCTGGTGGCTCGAAGTTGGAATCGTCTTCGCGCGATGAGTGGTCAAAGGAAAATTGGGTTCTCGTCCCCCACCAACCCCTTGTGGCGTCACTGGCTGATCCCAAGCACCATTCAGCTGTCAGCGCTCAGCCTCAAGCCCACCAAACAAACCAGTGATCATGGGAAGAAGTGATTAGAGATTGATCTGCAGCTTTCTACAGTGGTATAATATATGATGCATGTGTCGTCCGTGGCCAGAGCAGCCATATTACGCCCAATAACCCGAACCAGAACCAGAACCGGAACTTCGAGGCCTGGCTTTTGTCCATTCCTCCCAAAGCAGACCCATCCATCCGTCACCACCAACAAAAAAAAAAATTATCGCCGCTATTTCGACTTCACCCCGCCCATTCCCCAACCACACCACTACTTTGCCACCCTATGTCCGATGCTGTAGCTATTTGATCGAAAACAAAACCCAGCTAGTCCACCACCAACACCTCGCCAAAACAAAAGGGCAAAAACAATAGTGACAAAAAGAAAGGCATCATCCTGTACGTCTGGCATTAACCAGAATCGTCCCACCAACCGGCCTCAATATTGGGCTTAAAATTGCCCACGGCACTGAGACGTACTTGCTTCTTACGGGTCATCGCCATCGGCACGGGGAAATCTTGGGGAGAAACGGGAGAGTCAGGTCGCGGGACGTCCTCCTCTTCCTCCTCTCGAATTGATCCCGGAATCTCCTTATCGCTGCCTCTACGAGGACGGCCTGTCTGTTCCATGTCCCGTCGGGAGTAGAGGTCATCCTTGGACCTTGCTCGCGACGTTGCCGCTGATAGCGATGTCTTTCGGCTCCGGTTCGACCCTCCCGATGTCGAATCGGCGCTCCCCTTCGAACTGGTCTTGCTCCCGCGGCGCATGGGATATTCCATACCATCGTCATCGAAACCCAGGAACCCGTCAAGATCAGGACTCGGCTCGGCTGTTTCAATGCCTGCGCCCTGCACCGATGATCTGTCCATCATCACCAGGATCTGCTCTCGAATAACGCCTTTAGATGCCCCGGGGCTAGTACGTATCGAATTATGGCGTGGCCGGGCGCTCAGGGCACCAAAGCTCGCCACTTCAACTGTTCGCATCGTGCTCATTGACGACTGCCGCGATACACCACTGCCGCTATCGTTGGTGACATCTCGTTGTAGATCCTCCTCCTCTTCGCGGCCCATATTCTCCTCAAACTCCGCGATAATATCCTCCCGCATCCGCGCCCGCTTCATCCGCAGTGCAGCTAGCAGCATCTCCTCTTGGCGAGTGACGGCCATGAAACGCCCGCTGTTGTTGTCGTTCTGGCTGCTTACTGAGTTTGTGCGCATGATCCCCTTGACGCTTCCCAAGCTCTTGCCACTGTATGTCGATCGATTGTCCATGTCGAAAGCGACCCGTGAGCCTGGGGGGCTCTGGAGGTAAAAATCGACGCTCGTCGGCGACAACGGAGGTGTGGGCTCTTCGACCGACCGAGGCGTGATGGACCGCTGTGACCGGTGGATAGGCGGAGACGGGAAGTCGTCAAATCGAGTAGTGTTCGTCGCGGGCCAGCTAGGTTGATGGGCAGGGCTGTCCTTGTTCAACATGCTAGGAGATGTCGCCCGCGCGGCATCACCGGGCCGTGCTGGTTGGATGGTGCTTGCTGTTCGAGCCGTCGAGGTGGTGCCGATGGAAAGTCGCGACGTCTGGTGGATCAGTGTTGTGGCTTGCTGCTGCTTAACTGGCGCTACAGGGGACAGCGAGCTCGTTCGAGCAGTGAGACGCGGTGGGTTGGTTGCCGCTGACCCCTCGGGAATGGGAAGGAACTGTGGCTGCGATGCAAAGCTCGCACGTTTCGGTAGCTTCCCCCGGTTGTTTTCTTGCGGAGCCGCGGCGGTCGATCGTTGCGATATAGCAGAGCGAGGGCTAGTGGGACTCGCTTGACCATCGCTGAGCGCCGGAGGTGCCAGGGAACTCTTGGACGAAGGCTCGTATCCATCGTCTTCGGAGTCAGACGACAAGGAGAGCATACTATTCTGCTGCAGGTCAAAGTTGGTTAGGCTGCGGTCTGTCGTTTTTGATGCCTTAGATGTTCTCGTGTGACGGCTAGACACGCTTGCGTTATCCGCCGGAGAAATCAGGCAGGACGGACTCGGCCCGTTCGCCAGAGGCATTGGTGCGGGAGAGGTTGGCCTTTTCGCGGGATAGGTAAGCGCTTGCTGTTCGGAGTCCGGCGACGGGACTAGATCTTGGTCCATGACATCTGCAAAGGACCTCTGTTCGTAATGGTCGTACAGGTTCAGCAGATCAACTGTGGACTTTGTCGGATGATGGCGAACCGGTTCCCTTTGAGCCTCAGCAGGAGCGACTCTTGGATTCAGCACGACCTCGGAGCCCGGCGATACCGCCTTCAGTGACTCTTTGGTGAGTTTCTTGCGGATGGTTCTCTCTGCCCGCTGCATGATGGGTGGTGGTGTGGCGTCTGGCGACGCAGACATGATGGATGGTGATTTTGTCACCATGTCGGGGCCCAAGACGAGGCCCCTATAAGTTTCGGGTCTAAGGAATTTGGATGCCGACTTGGATGCCGACTCGGACGCCGACTTGGCTGCTGACTTGGGTGCCGACTTGGGCCTGGGGAGTAACGCTGAGAGGTCCAGCATGGCGGGCTTCTTCTTCTTGCTCCTCTCCTTCGGCTCGGTGAGAGTGCCTTGAATGTCGAGGATGGCCTGTGCCTTATTCGGCAGTCCTTTCGCCATGGCTGAGCTTGATGTTTGCTGAGAGATGGAGAGAGGCAGCTTGGACTTGTCGTAGTAGGAAGTTATGGTCGAGCTGGACTGTTTGCGGCGGAGGCTAGAGGCGTCAGTCACTGTGTCGTGGGTCGGGAGCGCCTGAAGGCCAAGGCTGTTGAGGGCTCGTGGTATTATTTCCGACTCGTCCTCCCAGCGCCTCTCGCGGAGAGCCGGCGAACCCAGAACGTCGGATTCAGCGGCGATCCCTAAGCCAGTCTCGCCCACCTCTGTGTGGCTTGCTGTGGTCTCTGAGACAGAGATGCTGATCCCCGAGTTCGACCGCGTCTCCCAACCCCACTTTGCACCCGATGAGAGCATTGACGGTTCTGTGTTGATCTCGCCCGTTCCCAATATCTTCTGGGCCTTGGTCCGGGGTGTCGTGGCTGGCGGCGAGGGCGCTGGCACAGGTTTCGTTCTTCGACCCGGCAGCGGGAAGGTGAATTTGGATGTGTGCCCCATGGTGGGCGCTTTCTCTGGGTCCTCCTCCTCTTCGCGTCCAGACGGGGGAGCAGGTCAGAGGGAGCAGCTCATGGGAGCTTTTTGTTGCAGGTTGCGCGAGGGACAGGCGCGATGCATCAAGCCGACTAATTTCGGGAGCCAGCATCTAGCTTGTCGGCCGAGACACGAGGTAACGGGATTCCCGAATGAGCCGACCCAAACCCGCGGAGGTGGCTTCGCAAACAGAAACAAGCGAAACTTGTCGAGGAGAGGGGTGTCTTGGGTTATTTAGCGGAGCTGGAGCTGGAAGCAGGGAGAGACGAAAGACGGCAAAAGATGCAACAGGTCTTCCCGGCTCACATGCCCTGCGTCGCACACGGAGGTGGTGTGTCTGCACTTTGCATCGGCAGACAGCAGGACCCCTGGTTGCACTGCAGAGCCCCCACTCTCGGCGGGCGATGCGAGCAAAAACAGGTCGATGCCGACAGAAGAGGAAACGACACGGCCGAGCTGAGGGAAACACATCCGTTGAGCGCAGAAAAAGGCAAACCAGACGCGGCACACCCGCCCGTCCAACTTCCAAGCGTAGCGGCCAAGATCATCGCTGGCTATCCATGGAAATCAAGACGACTGCTTTGACACAGAACCATCAAAGTCGAGCAGAAGGTGTCCACTCTATGGTGGGAACTGGGATGGAAGGCACGAAGCGAAGAGCGGTCACGCTGCTCGACCCCCTGTAGATTTCCCGCAAGGGTGCTGAGCAACCCCTGTCGTATCCACCACTGAAACCCCTGCACGCAACTTAACTTGCCAACTCAAGATGACGGAGAGCACTTTGCAAAACAGAAGAGCCTGATGAAGCCAGACGTGCGAGCCGCCGGCAAGGCATGAGATAACAGTAACAAAACCCCGGCACTCAATACGCCGCTTTCAACCTGCCAACCTGCAAAGGAATCAGATTGCCCGCGGCACAGCTCAACAACAGCGTTTCCAAAGCTCCGACATCTGGCTTGGCGCCGCGATGATGCAACTAGCGGGACTGAAATGATCGGCGTTGGCCGGAGACGAGCGATCGCCATGCGTGAAGAAAAAAAAAGAAAAGATGAGGGACGGAGCTGGTGCTCCAGATCGACCTTAACCAGATGTGTCAGACGCAAAAGCTTTTTTTGCTTTTCTTTCAGCTGGCCCGCCCAACACGAGCACCCCGGGGTTGTCAAATCATCTCTTGTGTTCTGGGGTATCCTTGAACATTGGAACCTCCAAGATTATAACCAAAAGAAAAGAACAGGAAAAAAAGTAATAAATCCAATAGTCAGTCAGCTATTTCCACGACACTTTCGCCTCCTTTCACGACAGGCGCCTTCCCATTTTGCCTGGATACTCAAGTGCATCAGTCCAGCCTCAGGCGGTCAGATGCGCAACGTGTTGTGATTCAGGAAGGTGAGGAGTATATTGTGTGCAGGCCCCTCCCACCCACACCCCGCGCCCACCCATTGGGCAATGGGTAGGGGCTGTGAGCTACGGCAGGGGTCGAATCGCCGTCCAACTTCCACAGGGTTGCATCTGATGAAATTTCCCCGCGAAGCTGTACTTTTTGTGAATATTCGATCTCAGCTTGTTGCCTGGCTGACACGAGCTCACTGATATCTTTTTAACCTCTGATCGGGTTTCTTCCCGTCCCAGCGGCGGAGCGAAGAGGAAAAATTACCGAACGATCCGCGTCGGCAGGTGACGCCATCCCTGAAGAGGATAGTTATCGCGTCGTCGAATTCTCAGGGCAGGCATCCAGGAATGCTCTAGACGCCAAGCCTCATTGATGACACGCATCCCAGGCCCACCAGCGCAAGCCCACCAGCGCAGCCTCGCTCCGAACCCAGCTTGCCCAGCTGCGATTGGCACTCTCGTCACCGAGCCGTGCACACGGGCCACTTCGCGATGAATCCAATTCGGTGGGTGTCGCACGGATCGAGCAAATCCTGGAAAAGTTCTTGTTGAACCACTCGCGAACAGATCGTCTTGCAGTCATCCGAGCACGCTGCGTTTGCTGTCAGCGGACACCTACAGGAAGGATGCGGATGCAGGCGACAATTTTTTTCATTTTTCTTTTCCCCATTTTTTCCTTCTCTCATTGTACTAGAAATCCGCCGATGGAGCACAGTCAATTGGCGTCGAGTCTCATCAGGCTACGCCGACTTTGAAACAACCCTTCTCCGTCGGACCCTCCGTCTTCATGCGCCAAAGCATCGGACTTGGTAGGAGGAGATCCATGAATGTGGGGAAGCAGGCCTCGGGCCTCTCGATCCCACTGGGTGTGTGGTCCTTGGCCGACTTTTGGGGTCCTTCTTGGTCCAGAATTACAGCGGCTAACAGCACCGTATTCGCGAGCCTCCACAACGGCGAGGGTCAACATTTATGGTCCGTCCACCCAATATTGCAGCCAGCCAGACCTAGATGAACCAGAGTTGGAATGCAGATATCCACGACCTGAGACTCGCGCTGCCCGCAATGCCATTCCTCGTCACGTCTGCCTGGCTTTTCGTCAAGGTTCAACGGCCGTATCCGCGCACTGGCCGCAGATGAGCTGTCAGGTACCAACTGTCATCTGCACGTTCAGAGACACGGCGTCGCTAGCACAGCGGCCGCATATACACGACCGCGACCCGCAGTCAAATAGGGCCACTGAATGGCAGTTCAGCGACACCGCTTGGGCACTGACTCGAGGTCTGCGCAAGGCTAAAGCAGGTCGTCACACACATGTTCCTGCGGTTTGCAGTGAGTGTTCGACGCACCGGGCGTGTTTGACCCTCCAGGGCCGTTCCGCCCCCGCCCAGCGCGCACCGTGACGCTAGCAAACGCGCCATTGGGTGCCAAAAGTCGGCTCCCGGGCCCTATAGCGCCGCGCATTATACCACACCTCTCGCTGTGACCGCCGAGTCGCACGCATCTCACAGCGGGCGGTGACGGAAAAAACTCCCAGCGGAGGGTCCGAGCGACTGCGCTTCACACCACCACCACCAGAAAAGTTCCTCCAAGAATCGGACTGGTGGAGATGGCATCATCTTGCTACTCCCATGTGAGAGTGGCGGGCCATTGTTTTGAGATGCAAAACTCAAATCTTTTCTCCGAATGTTTCGATCTGCTCTTGACGGTTTCGCATCTCATTCTCTACGGCCGGATCTGCGCAGCCGCTGTTATCATCAAAAACGGCTCGTACTCAGGATGCGCTAATGCTGCCGTGCCGTTTGGTCCCACAACCCAACCTCCTTCCATGGCTGTTTCGTTTCCATTTCCGAAGATTTCTCATGCTATTTTTCGGGGAGAAGCTATCGTCGGCAGAGAGGCTTGGAGGTTGAGCCGGCTCCGCAATACAGTAATAGGGGAGGCGATAGGGGAGAAGACTAATGTGCTCATCCGAGAAGACCCAGAAGACGAGACTAAACACGCAATCGAAAGTGTGCAAAGCCTCAAGGTCACAAACACAATATCATGTCGCCCATCAGGCGTCAGTCATTGCAACATAGCTTTTTCGGATGAGATTCATCTGTCCAGAACATGTGTCCCAAGATGGCTTCAGTTCTTTGATCAACCCCTCAAACTCCAAACTCCAAAGCATATAGTGTCATGGGATTTACAACGCCAGTACCTACTCAGCCGGAGAAGCGACTAGCCCCACTACGCCGAGCACATGAAGAGTCGCGACGCATTCTCGAGTCATTCTTGTTTGTTTCAATAACACCATTACCAAAGGACTGTGGTTGCCACGGATCACTCATCCACCCAACCCACGAAAGTCTCTGATCAAGACACTCGACCGCTTTGCCTGTTTCTTTGGAGTCCTCACGTTGATAACAAAGGTATGAAAGTTACTCGACCAATCCGATGTAAAGGTTGTAGAGCCCCCCTGAGTTGATCAGCACTACAGCCAATCAGCGGCTAGGATCGCGCAATCCTGGCGAACCTCGGTTTCGTTACACACCTGTCCATTCAGGAAGGTCAGCCGAAAAACGTGGTATGCATTGGGCCAATCACACGGCAATATAGCCACATTCGCCCCTCCCGAAAGTGTACGGGAGATTCGATTCTGATAACCACTACGACTCTGTAACCCACAGCTGAGATTCGCCGCCCACATATATGCCATGTACAGGTCGATGAGGGACACCAGAGGTTCTTTTTCGCTCAGCCATCTCCAACATGAAGGCCTTCAACTACTCGGTGTGCTGGGTGACCGCCGGGCTGTTGCCGCTCGCCGCGGCGCTTAGCATCGCCGAGATCAACGGTAACCGGTTCCTGTCTCCCTTCTCGGGACAGACGGTGGAAAATGTCACGGGTTTGCTTCTCGCCAAAGGTCCCAATGGCATCTGGATCCGTTCTATGACCCCTGACAAGGATGCAGCCACTTCAGAGGCCGTTTACGTTTTCAGCAACACGGTTGGTGCGAATCTCACAACTGGAGATATAGTCACCCTTGATGGCAAGGTTACCGAATTTCGATCGACGGCGAATTATTTGTACCTCACCGAGATCACCTCCCCGGCCAATGTCAGGCGTTTGTCTTCAGGGAATGCGGTTAAACCAGTTGTCATTGGCAAGGACACGCAGGATCCCCCGACGGTGCAATACAGTGATTTGGACGGTGGGGATGTCTACGCTGTACCCAACGCTATGACCAACATCTCGGTTGCCAACCCGGTATTGGACCCGAAGAAGTACGGACTGGATTTCTGGGAGAGCCTCAGCGGCGAGCTGGTCACAGTGCGCAAGCCGAGAGTGATTCAGCGGCCCAACAACTTTCGTGACACATGGGTTGTCGGTGACTGGGCTGTCTCAGGACGAAACTCGCACGGCGGGCTGACTATGTCTGACAAGGGTACTTTATCCGTTCCCCTCGGAGAAACCATATTACTAACGGCGATTCAAAGACTCCAACCCCGAAGCCATCCTCATTGGCTCCCCTCTTGATGGCACCCGCAACCCCACCACCTCCAAGATGGGCGACACCCTTGACGACATTACAGGAATTGTCCAACACGCTTTTGGCTTCTACAGCATCCTCCCCCTCACCTCCATCAAGCCAAAGCCCCCTGCCTCATCCATCGCGTCCCCAACCACCCTAACCTCCTCCTCCCTCGACTGCCGCTCCCTAACCATTGGCTCCTATAACGTCGAGAACCTCGCCCCAAACTCAAGCCACCTCCCCTCTATCGCCGCCCACATTGTGACTTATCTCCTCACGCCGGACCTCATTTTCCTCCAAGAAATCCAAGACTCCTCTGGTCCCGCCGACGACGGCACTCTCTCCGCCAACCTTACCCTGTCCACCCTCTGCGACGCCATCTACGCGAAAAGCGGCGTGCGCTATGCATTTGCAAGCGTGGATCCTCTTCCGGGAAATCTAGATGGAGGTCAGCCCGGTGGGAATATCCGACAGGCATATCTTTACCGGGAGGAGGTGGTGGGTTTGTATAAGCCGAGACAGGGCAGCGGGGGGGATGCGACGGGGGTGGTTGTTGACTCCGACTCTGACACTGACACGGACTCTGGCAGTGTTACTAAGCCGAAGGGACAGGGGAAAGGAAAGGAAAAGTTCAAAGACAATAACAAAGCAACTGCTGATCCAAGCCTAACCTTCAACCCCGGCCGAATCGACCCTGCCAACCCAGCGTGGGAGGCAAGTCGCAAACCGATTGCGGCAGCGTGGATAGCCAAAGGAGCGAAACGCCCGTTTTACACGGTCAATGTACATTTCTCGTCAAAGGGGGGTGGGACGACTTTGCATGGCGATGCGAGACCGCCGGTTAACGGAGGGGTGGCGAGAAGGAAGGAGCAGGCTTTGGTGACGGGAGTGAGTTTTTCTTCTTTCTCCCTCCCCACTATCCCATCCTATTGAAGCTGGGCTGGGGGCACAAAGTAGGTAGCTGACATTGGTTCTTCTTCTCGCAGAACTTCATCGCCAAAATCCTCCAGCAGAGTCCCTCTGCTGCCGTGATTGCTGCCGGCGATTTCAACGAGTTTGCCTTTGTCGAACCGATGCGTGTCTTTTCGTCTGTTTCCGGTCTAGTAGATCTAGATGAGGCAGCGGGGATTGCTGAAGTAGAGCGGTATACCTAGTCAGTTTTTCTCCTTTCTCAATCTGTTTATTCCCTTCTCCTTCAAGTTTTAGATGATGTTGCGACATACGCTGACTGTGGGCCTAATAGCGTATTTGACATGAATGCCCAGGCTCTCGATCACATGTACGTTAGCCCGTCACTTGCGCGGAGCAGGTCGACGAGGTATCAGCATTTGCATGTCAACTCATGGGCGGCGGCAGCGGATGTGGTATCGGATCATGATCCGAGTGTGGCCAGGTTTGATGTCTGTGGTTGAACCTGTGGTTCAGGTAGAGAGTGGTGATATGTCATGGGAATTAAGGATGTCATGCACTAGGCGTGCAGTGAATCAAGAGCATCATAAAACGGCTACATGTAGGGCGCCATGTCAGAGAAGAGAGGGAGTTTGACCATTGCTCGGGTACGTACTTAGATACTGAGGGTTGATAATAAATAGACCTTTCAACCTCGCAGCCTCGTTAGGGCGCAATTCGTCGCCGAAGATGAAGATTTGACGTGTAAATTGAGACCTTGGCCTCGGAAAAGCCATGGTCGCAATATTATCGCGAAAGGCCTGATGGCAGAAACCCCCTTACGAGTTAACAGTGGAACGAATTGAGAGAGAGTCGGCTGGGCCACGGAGTCGTGCCTTCCTCTTCATGTTATGAAGATGGGCGCCAGGCTGAGCCGCCAGTGACAGTCGTGCTTGCCTCATCTTCCCAGGGACAGACCGACGGGAAGTGGAGACAGGAATTCTCAGATCTGTGCTCTGTCATACCACAGGAAATGCGTCTAAGACACACTGGTAGAATCTCTGCACCCGTCGGATCATCGTTATCCCCGAAATTCAGTTTAAAATCGAAACAAATTTGTCCGGGAAGGCTGTGGCGGTTGATATGTCGCCGCATTTCGGACTTGGAGTGGTCCCGATCCGCTCCCGGAGGGGAAAGGCGACAGTGTGCGTTTTTGGCGGTTCGTGGCCGTCGAATTTGTATCGAATTTTGCAACTCGATTACCAATCCGTATCAAGGTGAGTCAATCAATCCCGCAGCCTCCCAGGCAGTAGCTCGTATTGACAAGACCAAAAACACCAGCGACATCGGAGCCACTTTCTCGACGTGCACATAAAACATTCCGCTGTCCGACGAGGCAGATTGACGTCAAGATAAGTGACGGACACCGCCACAGCTTTTGTATCGGGATCAGTCGTCCCGGGCGGTCACGCTAACCATTCCCGTGTACTATCAGGCTGTGCAGCGCACGTGGCGTCCTGTTATTTTCCATTGTGTTCAATAGCGCATTCCCAGCGCATAATGCAGCCGCAGTCTTCATTGGCTGCCTTGTGACACCACTTACCCTTATGACGAACCCCTTTTATCTGCCTCCGCCCCGGCAGTGACTTAGACAGTCACCGCGTTTCCGAAAGTGGTCGACCCTCTGTGTCAACATTTGAGCCTCCTCTGGAGGTTGCCTTTCTTATCTTACTATTTATCCCCCTGAACCCGCCTAGGAAATGATCGCCATGACTTACAGACGACCAAAAAAAAAGGCTTGACACCTGAGGCAGTCCGTCGCCATGAGAATCGCCCTCTTTCTTCCAGGCCTGCTGCTTTGCGTCCCGAGCAGAGCTTGGGATGCTGACTTTCATAATCTTTGCGAACATGTTCGAAACCAGTCCATCGCCGTCGATCCCTCCCTCGCCAACCGAACAACCTTTGTCTGTGGACAGGAATATGCCAAGAACACCGAACCGGCCGACTACATCACGACAACGCTAGACCAATGTCTCCTTCTCAACAGCGGATGGGAGAAGTCAAGGATCGACCAACCGTCCCAGTGGGCTGGACCCCTGGTCGGCTTCCTCGTCCCCTCTCTCGGTTTCATCATCTCCATTCCGCGAGAATGGAATATACCTGCGCCTTCGGGGGGAATAGGTAAGGGAGTCTTTATCTCCATGGTTTGGGCCGTAATCAACCTTTTCTCCCTCGTTTTCGACACACTGATCGGCATTGCCGTCGTGTTTGGCTGGGCCGGTCCCTACATTGCTGGAGCCCTGCACGAGACATTTGTCGACTGGGCTATCCTGCAGAAGATCCGACGAATCATGAGAGTCGAGTCCGGTGAGCCACCTCGCCGGCCAACCGAGTCGGAGTGGTTCGCACTCGCCATTACCCTTGTCGGCGCTTTCGATGTTAATACACGGAGCAACCCGAACTTGCAACGCTTTGCAGACATTGTAAAGGCCGAAATCGAGCGACCTTACTCAGCCTATATCTTCCTCAAGCAAAGCTGCGTCCAGCTTGTCCCCTTTGGCATCCAAGTCGGCGTGCCACTCGTCTTTTACGTCGCCGCATCCATCTACTCGCTGATTGACGCCCAAGCCCGTCTCGGCGACAATGACACAGCACACTCCATCGCCTTTGGGCTCTGGTACTACACCATTGTCCTCGTCGCCATTATGAGCTCCATGGTTCTCAGCGCCGGCGCCGGCCGCATTATTGAAGCCGTCATGGCGCGCCACAACCTCACCGACAAGGACCACAAACTCAAGTGGCTCTGTGAACGCCGCTGGGTTCTTTACCAGTGGTCGCGGGAGACCATCCACAATGGCAATTCCGCCATGGTCCGCCTCGACCCCCAGTACAGCGACATCTTTGACCAGCACTTTGGGCTGCGCTCTGCAGTGCTCGCTGTCCTCATCCTGTTCATGCCCTGGGCGTTTGCCTTTACCGTGTCATACACCACACCCGAGATTGGCGTGAGCTGCCGCTCCGCTACTGTGCTGGCCTATGCTATTAGCCAAGTTCTGCTTATCGTACTCTGGTTCTTCCACAGCTCGCCCGGGGTGCGCAACGCACGCATCGCGGCCAAGGGGAGGAACAAGGCAAAGTACTACACCCTCTGGGCTATCACGGGAATGTACTACCTCGTCGGCGTCGTGGCGCTGTGTATCACCATCGCGGGGACCATTATGCAGCTGGTCGGAGTGTACCGCAACTGCGTGTGTAAGGCGGGTTTGTGGGATGGGTTTCCAACGACGCCGTTGTCGGCGAGGACCACGGCAGTGGTGAAGTTGTCGACGGACACGCAGGCGGATCGGGATCAGGCGTATCACTGGATGGTGTTGGGAGGGTCGGGCGTAGGGTGGCTTGTTATTTTGTGTGCGCTGGCGGGATGGCATCGGGTGAGGATGAGACAGAGGTGTTTGGAGTTAATTGATGAGTTGTATGATAGGGCCTGACATGTTTTTTTCTGTTTTCTCTCTTTTTTGTCTGTCTGTTATACCCCGGTATGGTGCATAGCCATTTGCTGTTAGAATTTGTATAGATAATGTTTTCTCCATTGCACGGGACTACCTACCTGGTACCTAGGTATCAGTGGCGCCTGGGATTTGATGGTGCTCTCCTGTCCCCTCCAGACCCAGTGGGCATCATGTTGACCAGGGAAGGTGCAATATGGAATGCCAGCACTTGACTTGGGCCCACATTAGGTTGTTTTTCCACGCCATCCATTCTGGTCCAGAAAAATCCTGCCAACGAAATTTCATCAATCTTTGCCGCAGGCGCTGGAGCTGGAGTTTGAAGCCTTGGCATCGCCGCCTGTCATATGCAGAAACGCGCAGTCGCGCGTTTCGATGTTTGCGAGATACAGCATGCGCGTGTTTTCAAGCCTGGCGAAATGGATGACAAACGACAAGCTATATCTTTCTCGAGACAACCCCCTCACACTTTTAATGCCTATGCAAGTTGTGTGTCACCCACGCAGCCGGTGCAAGCTGCTACACCCGGCCGAAAGAAAGACGACACTAGGCTCTCTCACGAACATCCCTGCGTCAGCCCCCTTCGTCGTAGTGATAGTTTGGATACTACGAGTCTTTGCCAGGTGCGGCACTACCTGAACAAAAAAACCCCGGTGCCATCCGACCTGGTAAATGCTCCGCTCTCCTCTGACTCGTCGACAGAAGTTTTGACCAACTCTTCAATCTGTTCACACCAGTTAGTCCCCTACCTATCCTAACCCCTGACCAGCATAGCCAGGCAATGGCCGGCCAATACAAATACAAATACGGGCCACTACTGCCCAGCCGCGATAGTATCAGGCTGTTGAAACTTGATCCGCGGAAACAAGAGTCTGATCCATTGACTGGCACTCTAGAGGTGATCCGACTGAGTCTCGTGAAAGTGCCGGAATATACCGCGCTGTCTTGGGTTTGGGGCCGAGAAGCACCGACCGTGACGATACCCTGCAGCAACAACAAAAATAACAAGGGTGGTGGAATCAAGGTTACCCGAAACCTCTTTAACGCGCTGCAGAATCTCGAGTCGCTGGGCCATCGAGCTCTATGGGTCGACAGCATTTGTATCAATCAAGACGACATCAAGGAACGAGCGTCCCAGGTTGCGTTGCTGGCTCAAATATATGAGTCCGCAAAGACCGTTATCGTTTGGCTCGGGGAAGACCACCCAGCAACTGACATCGATGCCCACGACGGAACCACTCTGACGGGTCCACCTAGTTGGGAATCTAAAACCTCACCAAAAGTGCCATCGCCAGATTCCGATAGCCTCTTACTTAGTTATCTGCAGCGGCCGTGGTTCTCACGCGGTTGGACCCTCCAGGAGATGATGCTGGCGCCGAGCGTTTCTGTCCTTCTGGAGCATCAAGAGCTAAAGTGGGACGCATTCTGGGACCGGACTCTTGTTGAACTGTCTCAGTCAGTTTGCAGCTCGATTGGATTTGACGGACAGATTGAGATCCCGGCGTTTGCGGAGTTACCACTCCAGCTCTACACTCTGGTGTCCACAGCCAAAGTGATTCCTTTTCTGCGCAAACAGTCCGTCCCTAAGCGCAATCTGGTTGACATTAGTCTCCACGAAGCTGCGGCTATCGAGCTAGCAAACATTCTCAACTACTATCGGGCGACTTGGGCCACCGACCCACGAGATCAAGTCTACGCCCTCATGGGACTTGTCGAGCCCCTCGGAATCGAGATTCCAACACCAGACTATTCACAGACCGTCGAGGCGGTCTTCCGTGAAGCAGGCCTTGCGTTGTTCAAGACCGGGAAGGTGACACACTCAAAGTCCAGAATCACTTGAGATGTAAGCTAACTTTGGTGGCAGGGCGGTTGGGGTGATGTGCGTCTTACGAACAAGCCCAAAGCTTCAAACAGCTTTGAAGGATGCCTTTTCAACAACAGACCGTTCGTTGCTCCGAGCGGCCTCCAGCCTCGGGTTATCCCCATGCGCGGGACTCGATTGACTCAGGCATCTTTGTGCAGCCTGTCCAAGAGCTGTCATGGAAGTCAGTCAGAGTATGGGGGTGAGGATTCTGTGTCCGAGACTGAAGCTTCAGAGACCACAGTGGACGTTCCTGAGCCGAACCATGACTCTTTTTTCGCCGACGTCTTGAAGTTTAACAAGGCTTTCATCCAGCAGCAGGTGCTCACACAGCTAGGCTCAGGCCCAGGAATGAGCTCATCCACGGTTCCTACTTCCGGCGAAGGAGGATCGTCGAAGACAGGGAAGGGTCAAGTCCTGCAGCGCGCCAAAGAGCCCAGAGGTGTTCGTCGCCGCAAGAGAGGCGACGAGGACGAAGACGAAGACGAGCGACTGCCTAAGAGAATGGCTGATACAGCAGGGTCTAGCGATCCTCGCGACTTGCTGGCATGCCCCTATTTCCAGCGTGACTCCCACGGGCCTAGGTTGTCTTCAGCATGCCGGGGACCAGGATGGCCGACAGTGGCGCGGTTGAAGTGAGTCAACAAAACATCTTTGATGGGAGGTGTTTACCTCACCTGTGCACCTGAAACTAACGTCTTTCCAGGGAACATCTATACCGAGTTCATCGCATCTATCCATGTGATAGATGTGGGACAATTCTTCGGGATCGGCCCGGTTTGGTAGAGCACCTACGTTCCGACGAGGCATGCGGCATGAGAGATTGGAGGCTATCCTTTGATCCGGGTGAGGGATTTGAGGATCCTCAGTATGAGAGTCTCAAGCGTAGAAAAATCTCAGAATGGAACCAGATCTTTCGGATTCTCTTTCCAGGTGATGACGAGACAGGCTACCCTCCCCAGCGTAAGCCCTCCCTCTCTGCCTTAAATACCATGGTTTTTAATAGACCTTCGCTGACTCGCCCATAGACTACCAGGCCTCACAGTTCATCCAGATTTTTGACGAGTTTTGCCATCATTACCACCTCGAATGCGCCCGCCTCCTACCTCAACGCTTGGCCAATAGGCCCTCTCTTCAGGCCATTTCGCAGGCGTCGTCGTCGGATGAATTTTGCCGAAGGGTTTCGGCTCTGGTCAACGACTTGCACAATGAAATTGTCCGGTCTTATCGCAGGGACCTTCTTCGTTCTCGTGTTGATGTTGAGCCAAACTTGCAGCAACCGGCGGGGGTAGCTGACCCAACTCTGTGGCTCGCTCAAAGTGCTGCTGCTCCTGCTCCTCATCTGCCTCCTGCCCGTTATCTACCTCCTGCTTCTGCTCCTGCTGCTCATATGCCTTTGCCAGTGTCAGGAACGGCTACAACTCCGGACGTGAATATGGCGTGGTTTGCCTACCTCCGGGATTTTGCCCCAGAGGGTTCCTTGGACGACCTCGACTTTGGTGAGCTTCAGAGCAGCGCAGCCAATGTCGAGGAGACGTGGTCGTGGCTGGAGCCGGAGGCTGAGGGTGTCGTCTCGGTTGAGTAAACCTAGGTGAGGTAGCGAAGTTGCTTACTCTTCAGAATGAGTGATAGCGTATAACTACACACTCAATACAAGCTTGGACATCTCCGCTCAGTCCATTTCGCAGTGGCATTGTGATTGGTACGCGATGGGCTCACTTAACATTCATGTGGATCATCTCACTTGTATTGACATGTCTGGTCTGCCACAATCCATCTTCCATCTTCTGCCTTCCAGGTTTCTCAGCCATGACCGCAGCCGGCACGGCGGGGTGTTGCTTGTGCAAGCCCAGACTTTATATTTGGAGACTGCCTGTCTGCCTACCTGACCGGTTACTCTTTTACTTGATGTCATGTAAAATAAAAAAAAAAGTCTAAGGCGGGGGAGGGGGAGGGGGCCGATCCTCAAATCCTCGAAGTGGCGCATCGCATCGCATCGCCTGCGCTTGCGCTTGCGGACTTTATGTTGTTGGCGGCAATCACAAACAGACACAGCCCCTGCCTTTTTTTGTCCCGCAACGTTTCAGAACAGCTTTCCGGCATGCGATTAGTACCCCAGCAGGGTGATCGTCCAGTTGGGACTGGGGCCTTGAACAGGGCTGGACAACGGCACAGTTTTGGCTGCGCCGCTGTTGTTGCTCGCTCATTCGTACCCCGCGTATGTCGAGCAGAACCCTTTTGCCTGGGCCGTGCCGCATAGCATAGCTTCCCGGTGTAACCCACGGGGGAGTGAGTGAGCAAACAAACATCTACCTGGACTGGAATGACCGCCTGCATGGGCATTTAGGTGATGTGGCCGCAATTGTTTTTAAAAAAAGAGTTGGACCTTTATGAGTGGGGAGGGGGACAAGATCAGTTCCATTCTGTCCGTCAATAATATTGAAATGTGGTATACACGAGAACGAGACCAAGAATGGCGTTCAAGAAGAACTTGATCGTGTTGTTTCCAGCGCTGGCTGGGCTTTTTTCCGTGGGAACCTGTCAAGTAGACCATGGTTTGTACCCCTCATGACGAGTTATACAGAACGAACCCCAAATGAGCCGACTGACATTGCCTGCAGGGTCTGAAACACCACCCAAGGAGGTGACAACTACGAAAACAATCCTCGTCACCATTACGGCCGTCACTTGTCCGTCCCTGCGAGATTCTCTGTCGCTCGGTGATAATACCAGACTTGATACGCTGGGATTACCACTGCTTCGAGTGGGGGAGACTTCTGTCTCATCGGGCGTGTCAAACTCGTCTGCATCCACCTCTTCATCTTCATGCACTTCCTCCAACTCACCCATCTCATCCGACTCGCCTACATCCACCTTATCCACCCCATGTACTTCGTCTAACTCATCACTGTCGCCGACCTCACTATCTTCACCATCATCACCATCCAACCAAACATCAACCTCCACAGAATCCTCATCCCCATCACCATGCTCATCATGTCCTCCCCCATCCACTGTAACATCCGCCCCCCCTTCGACATGCAAAGCAAACTGCGCCGTGATTCCCCAGACTTTCCGCCCTGCAACTCGATACACATGGCAGGAGATGAAGATCACATCGACCTTTACGGCCGCCACCATCGTCACCATTATCGACACGTTGAACCGCACCCGGGTCAGCACTTTTTGGAATCCCGTTCCGACGAACCTGGCTACGCCTTTGGTTAATCCGGGAGGGACGCGAATCTTTTTGGTGGGAGGACATGAGCAGTACGTTCCCTCCTTCTCAGGTGCATAGATCGAGGATGATGATGAAGCTGACTTTTTTGTGTGAAATTAGTGAAATTTGCGGACAGGAAGCCTCGGGCAAGGAAGATTGTCACAGGCGCTTTGCAGATGTAGGGCAGGCGAATTTATTTACCGTGTAAGTTTTCCTGACCCCAATAAAATTCATGCCAGATCGAATACCTAGGTACTGATGACGAGAAACAAACAGAACTTATCCCACCCCCTTCATCTACCATCCCAATACCCGATATACCTGGTTTGGCGGCCTTCCCACCACGCACCCTTCTGCTCCCAACAGCACCATCTGCTCCACCGCCTGGCCGGCCCCACAGACCGTCAGCCTCGCTACCCCTACGGGTTTACCCCTTCCTTCTACGACTCCAGCAAAGGATGATCCACGAGGTCATCGCTTCATTTTAGTTCGCGATTTCTCCTTCGCAGGGGAGATGAAATCCCAACCGGACTATAACCCATGGAGTAACGAAGGGGTAATGCGACATTGTAATGTCATTGTGGAAGATTCAGCATCCCTGGGACCAGGAGAGGCCATGACAGCAAGTTGGTTGACGGTGATAGAGACTCGCTGGGAGGGAAAAACAACGACAACGACAACAAAAACGACAACGACAACGACAAAAACGACGACGACGACGACAAGTTTAGCGAGTAAAAAGACAGAGAGTTCAAAAGTCGAGAGTACCGGTACAAGTCCAGGAACCATAACGGTAACAGGAACCCCCGCCGCCACCGGCACAGGCAACAGCACAGGCACAGGGACAAACACGCAGTTGAGCACCCTGGACACACCACAGCCCAACGCTCCAAGTGACCCCTCGGTAAAAACCCCCGAAACCGGCATCCCTTCGACTGGAAGCGGAAATTCAACATCAACATCTTCGCCATCTTCTTCTGGACCGATTTTCACGCTACTTACAGGGGGGGCACCGACCAGACCGAGTCCCGCAAACAGTACGACGACAGGGATATTCACAGCCGCGGGGAGTCGAGCGGTGGAAGAGGCGTGTTCTATACAATATTTGGGCTTTGCATTGGCGGTGTTTTGGTTAGCATTTTGAGTTTTAAGCTAGGATTTGCATTGCATGTATAGGCGTAAGATGAATTTTACTGAGATTGTCTAGTTACATGAAGTGCCCGCAATGAGCTGTGAGTGATATTTTTCTCTAGAACAATACCTACCTACCTACCTATCCAAAGCACCTAGGCAGACAAGTAAGGTACATGTTAATTTGCATGTCTCCCAAACCCAGTCCTAAAAAGGCCCCCCGCTCCCAAACGGAACCTCCACAAACGTCGTCTCGATCCGATCGACCTTTTCTAGCCCATTAAACCTCAATCCCTCTGCCACATACCAGGTTCTTTTTTCTTTTTTGTCGTCTACCATGGCGAATGAAAACACACTCTGTCTCTGCACATCTGTTCCTTGAAACACAAACCGTCTTTCCCTCACCACTTTTTCTCCGTTCCTGCTCAGTGGTGGGGTCGATTGTATCTCGCAGGACGGCATCTCCCTACCATTTTCCAGACGGAGACATCCCTTGCCAAAACCAACCTCCTTGCTACCATTGCTGTTGTCGATATGTGAATAATACGCCCCCGCCAACTCTACCAATCTGTCCCTTTCCATCCTCCACGCCCCTCCAGCAGATAGAGTCTCATCATCATCGTCCATCCACACTCCATATCTATCGACTCCGTAATCTTTTGCTTTCGAGTTATATTCCCTGACACCGTCGGGGTCCGGAATAACCTGGGTTTCTACCTCGAGTATTTCGTTCCGGCGATTGAATCGTAGTCGCACCGTATAGATTATGGGAGTATCCCCGTCAAGAAGGGTCGTTACCGTGGCGATTTGGCCGGTTGAAAAGTCCACATGGCTGTGTCGATATACCATTTTCTCATTCTCATTCTCTCCATTTCCAAGAGAAGAAGAGGAAGAGGAAGAGGCACGTCCCCACAGCCCGCCCGTAAACAGAGGAAGAGAAAGGGTATTCTCAGAATACGTTGCGTTGGCCGCGAGAAATGGTTCCAAGAGAGAGGGGTTGCGCGTAGTCAGCGCGGTGAGGAATACCGTCGTTATATCCCGGAGGGGGTCACGCGCTAGAGCGGGCAGAACGAGCGCGAGCGCGAGAAAAGAGAAAAGGACCATGGTGAAATAGGTGGTTTGTGATATGATGTACGCTGTTTTGTATAGACGGCTTGTAGGTGAAGCTGTGCAAGCTTGCTGGCACCAGCTATCTTTGAGGACAAATAACTTTACACCCCGCACTCCAAGATATATATGCTGGAGAATCCCTACAAAAGTTGGAGCTAGGTAGGATCCCGATATAGTGGTGGCAAAATTCCCGCCTGTCTGTTTTGCCGGGTCCAACTGTCGGATTCTTTTGTGATTGGTGCTGCCGCGTGCATGTGCCCAGTGATGAGAAGTGACTGACACAAATCCCATTGCTCGCATCTCGTTTATTAGCTTAGAGAGAGTAAAATTACAGCGCTCATGGACCCTTTTGTTCCCATTCTGGGGTTCTGGTCTCTTCCCCCGTCCTGTCTTCCACCGCCTGCCTCACCCGTAGCTCACACCTCCCAGGCTCCCCTCCCAAATACATTGACCAACCCTGCGCATGAGCCTTTATCGCCTTTAAGTCTACCACATCTTGATATCGAGACATTTGCTGGGTCCAGTTGAACAGCAGCGGCAGTGTCGAAGATTTCCAATCCGGAATTATTCTCTCCCCATTCCCACTCCCACTCCCACTCCCACTCCCACTCACACGCACACTTAAACCCGTCTGTAACATCACTACCCCAAGCAAAAACACACTCAAGCCCACGAGGACCACCGGGAAAACCAACCACCACCGCTCAATCTGTGTACACGCCATAGTCCGATATCCCATTCCATAAACCAGTCCCGGCCCTACGCCATCCCCAGACCGACCCAGTTCGCGTAATTGGTTCGTCATAGCCGCGGCAATGGCGTCAAAGATGGCCATTTTAGAAGCTACATTCCGGCGATTATCTCGAAATATCTTGAGCCACCACCGCGCTTCACAAAGTATGAGCGCATTGGACCCGGTGCTGTTGCTGCCGGGACAAGAGTCGAAGAGAGTCAAAATAACGTCTCGGGCATCGTAATATTCTTTCTTGGCGATTCGGTAAAAACAGGGAGAGGGAACTTCAATCTTGCTGCCGCTGTCTTTGTTGCTGCTGCTGCTGCTGTTGCTGCTGTTATGGAACAATGACACAGAGATCATGGTAATGTTGTTGTCCCGGGGAACAAAGGAAAAGTTGTCGTGACCGTAACTTATTCCGTCAATGGTGCAAGGGTCTTTGATCGTTGCCCATACTCCCTCGTTTGGGTCATTCTCTTCCTCAGGATTCTCATCCTCGGAAAGAGCCCTTGAACCAAGTGGGGAACTGCCGCTGCTACCGCCAACAGGAATAGGGTCAATAGTAGGTATGGTCGTAAACTCTGGAATCGAAGCCACTCGCATGGTACTCCCCAACGGAGTGAGCACCGCACTCGAAACTACCGTCTCGGTGGCCTTTCCCAGTTCGACTTTTCCATTCATGCTCTTTAGACAACCGTATAGCACGCAGGAATACGCTTCGAGATTCCAACTCCGCGGAAGAGATGTCAAGTTCAACAACCCTTGATATGGACACGGTCCGCCCTTGCAATTCCTCAACTGCAGAAACGATACCACCGTGATGGCGACGGAAAATATGGCCTCCCATTCTGAGAACGTCTTGGGATCTTTCTCTCTCAGAACAGGAAGAGCCCAGTCGAGTTGGCCAGGGCCGGCGGCACCGACTTCAAACGACTGATAGGATTGATAATCGGTCCGGTTATCTACTGTTGCGTTGAGGAGCGCCACCGCTATGCCATTGGGGAGAGTGTAATTGTGGCCATCGTAAAGTACTCCCGCAGATGTATAGGGTGGAATCTTAACTTCCCGAACCAGAGACGTAATGTCAAAGCACTTGCTGCAGGCTCCCAACGTAGTGTAGCTCACACCGTCGACTGTGGGAAAAGAACAATTCCCCGTTGAGCATAAAAAGGGGACGCCATTGTCAGCCAGAGACGGGTTGATCATGGTATTGACAATGGCGGATTCGATTTTGAGGTCAAAGGGATGGCTAAGGTTGATCCCGCTATAAGAACCCGGCATGGAAATTGTCGCGGCAGTGGCAGCTGACGCAGATGGGTCGGGCTGTTCGCAGACGACGGTCCGGATCGACTGTTGGACAAAAGGGCCAATGGCCACGGACAGTATGGCGATTAGACATCCCGCTACGGCAATTGCGCTGTTCCAGCATGTCAGTATAGCAGTCTGTCGCACAGTAATAGAGGAACATACGGTATCTCGGATCGCACGAGACCTGTGAGGAATATCCACCGACCACGTTCAAGTTCAAGGTATGAGTGTAGGTGGAGGAGGCGTCTAGGCTGTGTTAGCCATTCCCACTTTGTTTGACCGATAACTGTTCATGATAAATTAGTGCTGAGGTTGTTGTAGGGATTACGTCGCGGCAACTTACTCTCAAGCAGAACAAAAACCAAGGCGAGCCTCAAAATGACGGTAAGGACCGAGACAAGGGAGTTGAGTGTGATTCCCGATGGAAACTGCGATACCTTGCCATCCTGAGACCAGAGCGTGAGTAGAATGGCGAGCAAAGCAGCGACGGAGAGAAGAAGCAATCCGATTTCGAGCCCCCAAACCGCCAACACCCTGCTCCTGAAAAAATGGTTTGAGCGTGGAGACATTTTGACGGGAGGCGAGCGGCGAATCCATGGCGGACCTCCTTTCGCGACGTACCGAGGGCGTAAAGTATTAGCACCATACCGGCCGCTGAACACCGACGATCAAAGCAAGACTGCAACCGGGGGGGGG
>Ga0247763_1000455_pt1 | contig 24331 bp, 17 predicted proteins | sample UWRJL141409B4_FD_179926 | JGI IMG/M metagenome (GOLD analysis project Ga0247763, IMG submission 179926) | Plant litter microbial communities from Arlington Agricultural Research Station in Wisconsin, United States - UWRJ-L141-409B-4 | ecosystem: Environmental > Terrestrial > Plant litter >...
AGCCGGCCTGATCGAGGCAGACTTCGATGAAGTGGTTGCCGCCCCCGAGCGTCCCGAGCTGCTGGCTCGTCCGCCGCTGCAAGGTCTGGACGCAGCCGTCGAGCTCCGAGAACCGCGCGAAGAGCGCCCGGGCGTGAGCGTCTAGCGCGGGGCTGAGCCCGTCCCAGGCGTCGCCGCGATGGTGCGCGGCGCCGACGGGAACCGCGCCTTCGATCTCGAGGCGCAATGGCTTCAGGTCGTCAGGCAAGTCGCGAGCGGACAGGCTGGTCTGCAGCGCCGCCATGCCGCAGCCGATGTCGACCCCCACCGCGGCTGGTGCGACAGCCCCGCGCAGGGCGATGACCGAGCCGACGGTGGCACCCTTGCCGAGGTGGACATCGGGCATGACGGCGACGTGGTGCGCAACCCAGGGCAGTCCGGCGACGCGTCTGAGCTGACGGAGCGCGCCGGTATCGACCTCCTCGAGAGGTGCCCAGAGGCGGATCGGGACGCGATCGCCCTTGATGAGTTGGAAACTCACGGGCTACTCCTCCTCACGCGCAGGAGGTTCGTCCTCCCCGCCATTGATGGCGAGGGGGTCGTGGCGAAAGCTGAGCTCGGGGATGCGCTTGACCGGCAAAGCGTCGCACAGGCGGCTGCGGAGGAAGCCGCTCGCGCGTTCGAACGCTGCACGCACTCGCGCAGCGTCGCGATCGGTTGGGAGCGTGGGGAACGTGAACCAGGCACGGGCGCGCGAGCCATCGGGCGATAGCTCCGCGCGAGTGATGCGCGCGTTGTCGAGCGCTGGGTCGTTGATTTCGATTTCGAGCAGGAAATTGAGTTCTTCACGGAACAGCTCCTCGAGGCGCTGGCTGCGAATGCCAGCGCCTCGCTCGGCGTCTCGCCGAGCGGAGTCGTCCCGTGGCCGCGAAGGACGTTTGGCCATGGATCAAATCTCGAGAGATCGAGACGCGACACTCGCGGGAGCACCTTGGGGGCGCTACACCGCTGGTGTGACGTCAGGAACGGAATGACAGGGGATTCATGCTCCCCTGGAGCCGCGCTGAATCAGGCGCGGGCACCGGAGAGGATTTCACGATTAGCTTGCGTACGATTGGCTTGCGCACGATCTGACAGCAAATTGCGGGGCATCGGCATCTCTCTCCTTTCCGTTCGCGCTCGCGACGGCGAGCAAGGCGTAAAGCTGACAGGCGTTCTTCGCCTTGTCAAGGCGCGGCCCGACGGGGCGAAGAACGCTGTAGGGGGTGCTGCTGCAGGGTGCTGCTCTGGTGCAACACTCAGAAGGGGAGGTCGTCGTCTCCCGGCGGCGCCGCGTTGTCGTAGAACTCATCGTCGCCCGCCGACGCTTTGTCGCCGCCTCCGTCGCCCTTCTGGCGCGCCAGCTCGGCCTCCATCGCCGCGAGCAAAACGCGCTCTTTCTCGTGCCAGCGCGACTTCGACGGGTCGTCGAGCGAGCGGCGGCTGCCGCTGATGTAGAACTCGAGATCCTGCACCGACGCGCCGGCGATCGGGGCGCCGCGGCTGCGACCGTAGGGCGGAAACACCATGCCGTCGCCCCCGGCGGACGCCGAGGCCGCGGAGCGGCGCGCTGGCGCGGAATCGGGCGTGGTGCCGATGGCGAGCTCGCCCAGGGTCAGCCGAAAGCTGTCGCCCTCGCGCACCGCCGTGCCGACTCGCACTTGCTCGGTGGAGCCGTTGGGACGCCGGACTTGGATCGTTACGGGAAAACTTTGGTCGCTCACGCGTCCCCCATGCCATCCGCGGCCCGCGGGCGCAACAGGCGCGCGCAGGGGGCCGCCGAACCCTGGCGATTACGCGCCGACGACGATGCGTGCCGCCGCGCGCGGCGCGCCGACCCATGGCCGCTCCAGGCGCCCAGAACGCCCCAATTTGCCGGATTGCATCGGATCATCCGCTGTGAACGGCCGGGCCGAAACCGCAATCCTGCGATTTTTTTCGCTTCCGCCGGACGCAATCCGCGCGGTCGTGCGTAGGATGGGAGATTCAACCGAGACGCCGAACGGCGTCTCTCTCACGGAGAACAATCGACGATGAATGGACGACGCATCAAAGCGGCCGTGACGGGTTCACTGCTCGGGACACTGCTGACAGGCCTCGCCTTCGCGGGCGAGAACGCGGCACCGACCGCCGACGCTCAGGCCCAGCGCGACGCGCTCGTCGCCGCGTTCTTCGCGCACATGGACAAGAACAAGGACGCGCAGGTCACGCGCCTCGAAGCCGAGCTCGCCAGCAAGAGCGCGTTCGCCAAGCTCGACGCCAACGGCGACGGAGAGATCACGAAGGCCGAGGTCGACGCCAGCTCACGCGCAGCGCGCAAGAAGGAGCTCGCCGCCCATTTCGAGTCGCTGGACGCCAACCGCGACGGGAAGCTGACGCCCGAGGAGTCGAAGCTGCCGGCCCCGCTGTTCGAGCGCCTCGACGCGAACAAGGATAAGAGCGTCACGGCCGAGGAGTTCCAGGCCGTGCCCTTGCCGGAGGGCGGTCGCGAGCAGCTCGAGTTCGAGCGCGCGGACGTCAATCACGACGGCAAGGTGACCCGCGATGAAGGCGGTCGCTCGGCGAAGGAGCGATTCGAGCTCATCGATACGAACAAGGACAACCTGATCACGCGCGCGGAGATCGAGGCCCGCGTCGATGCGATGTTGAAGGGCGGCGCCAAGAGCGCCGCACACGGCGCTTCATCGCACTGACTCGAGCCGTCGGCGCTCGAGCCCCGACCGCGGCGGCCCGGACGGCATTCGCGTCCGGGCGCCAGCGCCGAGGAGCCGGGTCGCGCCTGGGCAGGCGTCACGAGTCGAGAGCGACGCGGTAGGCGACATGCACGGGCCTCGCCACCGGGTTTGGCACCGTGAGTCCGAGAAACACGCGCTCGATGCAGCGGCTCACGTCCTCGGAAAGAGAGGGATCCGTCGCTCGCACCTGCTCGAGCTGACCGTCGCCTCGTACGACGAACCTCACCATCGCCCCCATCGCGTTCGCCGGGATGCCGGGTGCGTTCGAGTAACAGGCAAGCAACGCAGCGCGCTCGGCGTGAACGGCGCGGCGGATGCTGGCAGCCGCGAGCGGGTCGGAGACGACGCTCTCGGGTCGTTGCAATGAAGGCCCTCGCGCCGTGTGCGCCCCGGGCTCGAGGGCGGCGCCCGGAGAGCGATCGAGCCCTCCCCCTCGGCCTTCGTCGGCCGTGCGCAGCGCGCCGAGGGCGATCGCGTTCGCCTTGCCTCCCCCGCCGATGCCGGTGCTGCTGAGGTTGAGCCCGCCGGGGCCATCATCGAGCGGCTTCTGATCGGGATTGAAGAGCCGCTGCATCAGGGCCAGCTCTTCGCCGCCGAGGTGGCGCTCGTACTTGTACTTGGGATCATTCAGCTCGGGCCAATCCAGCAGGCCGATGATGCCAAACCTCTGCGCCTCTCGGACTCGAGCGCGGCGCTCGACCGGATCGGGCGCTGGCGTGGCGACCGTGCCGAGCGCGAGGGTCGCCTCGACCGGCGCGACGGGCTCTGTGTCGAGCTCGGCGTCGCCGGGGGCGGACTCGGTCGGTGCTGGAGAACGAGGGCGTGGCCTTGCTGCGGCAGCTCGAGCGGAGTCCGAGCGGCGATCGGGGCGCGGCTCGACCGTGCGTTCGCTGGCCGCGGTGAGGTAGGTGCGGAGCACGCGCAACCGAGCGATCTCGGCGCGTTCGTCCCGATTCAGGCCGGGTGCGGGCGCGAAGCGCGAGAGCACGGCCATGGCGCTCGCGACGGTGAGCGTCGAGAGCCCGAGCGCGGCGAGCAGCGACGCGTCGATGCGCGGCACGCGCCGGCACGGGCGCCCGAGGCGAACCGTTGCGACCTGGATCTCGAGGTCTGCGAAGCAGAGGTGGGCGCGATAGCCGAGGGGCAGCGGCAAGAGTCGCTCGGCAGGCTCTGCGGAGCCGTCGAGCGCGAGGGGCGCCCTCGGCTCGCCGTAGGAGCGTGTGCTGCCGTCTGGCAGTGTGAGCCAGGCGTGCGTGCCCGCGGGCAGCACGGCGCAAACGTCGCCGCTCGTGCTCACGGCGACGCAGCGTCGCCCGGCGCCCACCAGCTCCGCCGGCAGAGCGATGTCGCACGCGCCGGCGTCGCCCACGAATACGGCGGCGGGCGCGGCGACATGGGTGGCGCTCAGCACGTCTCCGCGCCAGACGACCAGCACCTCGATCGCGAGGCGGCCTTCGTACTCGAGCTCGTCTGAGCGCGAGGGGGGCACCTCGCCGCTCGAGACATGGCGCTCGGTGGGAGGTGAGCCCGGTCGGTTCGAGCTGGGCGGCCAATGAAGCACGGTGGACCTCGCGCTGGCAGGGGTGAGCGCTGCGGTGGCGCACCCCGCGCCGACGCACCCAAAGTCTGACATCGACCGCCGCTCCGTCCAGAACGGCGCGCAGAACGCGATGAGGCGGCAGCAAGACGCCGGTGCCGCCGAGCGACGTTCTTGCGCCGCGGCTTGCTCGAGCCGAACGTGCTCGCCGATCAGGCGGCAGCGGGGTCGCTCCGGGTGTTCCGCTGGCGAGCACCTCGGGAAAGCGCTCGCGCGTCTGCGGGTCTGGCAGAAGCGAGTTCTCCTCGGCCATCCCCGCCGCCAGGCCTGCCCCCCCCGCCGCGCTCATTCCATCGAGTAGAAGAACTCTTCCTTGACAATCTTCCCGTTCGAAACCGTGAACAGGCCCACCTCGTCCATGCTGAATCGCTTGCCGCTGGGCTTGTGGGTGATGTCGTAGACGAAGCGCACGGCGAAGCGATCGTCGTGCGGATAGGGTCCGAAGACCTCGGCCTTGTGCACGGTGTGATTGTCGCGCCACCACTTGCTCTTGGCGCGAATGGCGTCGAGCCCCTTGGAGCTGCGCTCTTGCCCCGGGGGCGCTCCGGCTTCGACGCTCACGGCGTCTCTCGAGAATTGCTCGTCGAGGATGGTTTCGTTCTTCCCCTCCTTGCAGAGCGTGACGTACTTCTTACCGACTTCGAGCGTAGATGACATATTCCCTCCGTTTGGGAGGCAAGCCTACCCCGCCACCCTGATCTCGCCAAGCGCGAGCGCTCGATGACCGGGAGATGGTGCCGAGCCCTCGCTCAAGCGCGGAGCGAATCGGCGCCGTTCGAGAGGAAGCGGCGCATCCGGACGATGGCCTCATCAATGGTGTCGAGGGAGGCGGCGTAGCTGAACCGCAGGTAACCTTCGCCCTGCGCCCCGAAGTCGGTTCCGGAGAGGCAGGCGATGCCTGCCTCGTGGAGGAGCCTGCGAGCGAGGTCTGCCGACGGGATGCCGAGCTCCTTGACGTTGGGGAAGGCATAGAAAGCCCCGCTCGGCTTGACGCATGAGACACCGGGTAGCGAGCTGAGCCCAGCCACGATGCGGTCGCGCCGGCGCTGGTAAATGGCGCGCTGCGCGTCGACGTCGGCACGGCATTTCTCGAGCGCGGCGACGCCAGCCACCTGGGTGAAGCCCGCGGTGCAGCCCACAGCGTGCATGGTGAGCAGCGCGACCTTCTCGGCGAGGGCCTTCGGCATCACGGCATAGCCGAGACGCCAGCCCGTCATGGCGAAAGACTTGGAGAAGCCGTCGACGAGGACGGTGCGGTGGCGGGCAGCTTCGATCGAGTAGAAGCTCGGCGCCGTTTGGTCGTCGTAGACCAGGTCGCCGTAGATCTCGTCGGTCATGATCCAGACGTCGCGCTCGACGGCGAGCCGGGCGATGGTCTCGAGGTCTTCGCGGGGGATGGTGCCGCCGGTGGGGTTCGACGGCGAGTTGATGATGAGCAGCTTGGTCTTGTCGCCCATGTGGTCTGCCAGAAAATCGAGGTCGAACGAGAAGCCCCGGTCTTCGCGCAGGGGCGCCGCGACGGGGATGCCGCCAGCGAGCTCGATGTCGGCGCGGTAGCTGGGGAAGCCCGGGTCGGGATACAGCACTTCGTCGCCGGGATTGACGAGCGCGAGGATGGGAAAGAGCAACCCTGGCTTGGCGCCGGGGCCGACCACCACTTCGCTCGGCGAGCAGGGGCCCTTGGTCGCCGAGATGTGCTGGGCGATGGCTTCGCGCAGCTCGCGGATTCCGGCGGAGGGCGTGTAGCGGGTGTGGCCCTCGTCAATGGCGGCCTTGCCGCTCTGGCAGATGGCGTCGAAGGTCTGGAAATCGGGCTGCCCGATCTCGAGGTGGATGATGCTGCGGCCCTGGCGCTCGAGCTCTTGGGCTTGCGCCAGCACCTGGTAGGCGCCTTCGGGCTTGATGTTGGTGATGCGGTCGGCAAAAGACGTCATGGTCGGGGGTCTTCTCGATGGACGTTGCGCCGCCACCATGGGCCGACCCAGGAGGAATGACTAGTGCGTTCGCCGTGCGCCGGGTCCGTCGAGCGGGCGCGCTCCGCAGCCCGCGCGCGTCACCCCGGCATCTCGCGGCATCTTGCATCGCTGCCGGAAGGCCGCGTGCCCGTCTGGGCGCGGCGTGCGCTCCAAAACGAGGCGCCCGAGGCCAGAAACGGCAGCAATACCGCGACATTTCCAGCACTTGACCGCGCAGCACCGTCACCCTGAACCCGGCTCCCGCCGGTGCTATGAATGAGGTCCTCACCCCAATTTCTCGGCCAATCGCGTGATCTCCACGCAACCTCACGGTCGAACCTGCCGACGTCCCCTCGATAACCGCAAAGACCGGCCTCGCCGGCGCGCGGCCCCTCCGATCCCGCCATGAACCCCCTGCGAGCCGTCACCGCCCTGCGTGAGCTGCGGGGGAAGCCGCTCTGGCGCCTGCTCGCCGCAGACAAGAGCGTGCTGACCATCGCGCTCCTGCAGCAGGTGCTCCTCGCGAACGAGAAGGTGCTGCCCGCGTCGATCCTCTACGAGCGCCTGGAGCGCTCGCTGGATGCGCTGCGCGAGGCGGGAGAAGACGTCCCGCGCGAGGCTCGAGCCTACGTCGCGGAGTGGCTGGCGCAGGGCTGGCTGATGCGTCGACTGGCACCGGGCGCGCACGAGGAAGACTTCGAACTGAGCACGGAGGCCACCACCGCGGTGCGCTTCGTGACGAGCCTGCTGAAGCGGCGCACGCTCGCCACGGAGAGCCGGCTGGCGCTCGTGCAACAGCTGGTGCACGAGCTGACAGAGAAGACGGACGGGAACCCCGAGACGCGGATGGAGGCGCTGCTCGCCGAGCGCGAGCGAATCGATCGCGAGATCGAGGGCGTGCGCGGGGGCCTCGTGGTGGCGCTGCCAGAAGACCGCGCGATCGAGCGCTCGCGCGAGGTCATCGCGCTGACCGACGAGCTCGCGGCCGACTTCCGGCGCGTGCGAGACGACTTCGATCGGCTGAACCGCGGTCTGCGGCAGAGCCTGGTGGAGCACGAGGGCAGCCGCGGGGAGGTGCTGGAGGCGCTGTTCGCGGGCGTCGACGTGATCGGGCAGAGCGAGTCGGGCCGCACGTTTGCGGCGTTCTGGCGCCTGCTGACGGATCCGGAGCAATCGACGGCGCTGCGAGAGGCGCTCGACCTGCTCGTGCGGCGGCCGTTCGCGAAGCGGCTCGAGGCGCGCGAGCGGAAGTTCCTCTTGAACCTGACGCACCTGCTCGGTGAAGAGGGCAGCAGCGTGCACGACGTGCTGCAGAACTTCGCGCGGAGCTTGAAGAGCTTCGTGCAGAGCCGGGAGTTCATGGAGCAGCGGCGGCTGCACTCGCTCTTGAAACGGGCGACGCAAGCCGCGATCGCAGCGCGGGAAGCCGTGCGCCCGACGGAGGACATCGGCTACGAGCTCGCGCTGACGAGCAGCCGGATCCGATCGGTCTCGCAGTGGTCGCTGTACGATCCCGGGCAGCGAATGGCAGACGGCTCGATGCACGACGCCGAGGTGTCGACGATCGACCTCGAATGGGTCAGCGAGCTCGTACGCCAGTCGGAGATCGACTTTCGGACGCTGCGCGCGCACCTCCACGAGCTGCTGTCGGAGCAGACGCGGGTGAGCATCGGCGAGGCGCTGGAGCGCTATCCCGCCGAACAAGGGCTGGGCAGCGTGGTCGGTTACGTCGCCCTCGGCGTGAAGCACGGCGAGGTGACAGAGGGGCTGGAGGTCGTGAGCTGGCTCGGCCGAGATGAGCAGCAACGCCGAGCGAAGGTTCCCACCATCTACTTTGCGAGGGATCGACGTCATGAACTCGCCGATTGACGACAGGACTACACCCGAAGAGCCACCGAGCTCGCCCGGCCACGCAGCGCCCAGCCGCTCGAGAGAACGCGCCTCGGCAGACGCCGCAGCGAGCGCCGCGGGAGACGCGGCCGCCGGCGCCTCGGGGGAAGTGGTGACGACCCCGCCCGACGAGGCGGCCCTGTTCGCCGGTGACACCGGCGCGCTGCCGATGGACACGCGGCGTGTGCTGGTGCACCTGCTGCTCGGCCCCGCGCTGGACGCCCAGCGGCAGACGAAGCTCTGGCCGGTGCTGCTCCGCGATGAGCGCGTGCTGCGCTCTCGGCTGCACGAGCTGTTTCTGGAGCTGGTGGTGGATCGCGAGCAGCGGGTAGCGTTCACGCGCCAGGTGGCGGACGAGGCCGCCGACGCGCCGGTGCTGCTGCGCAAGGCAGCGCTGACGTTCGTGCAATCGGCGCTGGTGTTGTTTCTGCGCCAGCAGCTGACGCAGGCAGACGCCCGTGGGGAGCGGGCGGTGGTCTCGCACGAGGAGATGCGCGAGCACCTCCGGGTGTTCGAGCAGGATGAGAACGTGGACCGGGCGAAGTTCGAGCGGCAGGCGAACAACGCCGTCGAGAAGGCCGCTCAGCTGAACCTGATCCGGCGGCTCAGGGGCGAGGAGGCTCGCTACGAGGTGTCGCCGGCACTGAAGCTGCTGTTCCCCGCCGAGGAGATCCAAGCCCTGACCGAGACCTACCTCCGGCTGGCGCAGCGCGACGCGGAGGCGGTGCTCGACGCGGGGGAGAGCGTCGAGAACGGCGCCGAGGAGGAAGCATGAACGGCGCAGCTTCGACGATCCCGCCGCCCGACGGCGGCGACGAGCAGTTTCGACTGCTCCGGATCCAGGCCTACAACTGGGGCACGTTCGACGGCCGCGTCGACGTGAGCGTGGCCTCGACGGGCTACCTCTTCGTGGGGCCTTCCGGGTCGGGCAAGTCGACGTTGCTCGACGCTCACGCGGCGCTGCTCACGCCGCCGCGCTGGGTAGACTTCAACGTGGCGGCACGCGAGGCGGAGCGGCACGGCAAGGACCGCAACCTGATGACGTACCTGCGCGGGGCCTGGGCGCAGCAGACGAGCGAGGAAGGCGAGCACGTGGCGCAGTACCTGCGCTCGGGCACGACGTGGTCTGCCGTCGCGGAGACGTATGGCAACGCGCGGGGCGAGGTGGTGGTGCTGGCCCAGGTGCTGTGGGTGCGGGGCAACTCGACGGCCGCGAGCGACGTGCGCAAGCTGTACCTGGTGCTGCGGCGGCCGTTCGAGCTGCGAGAGCTCGAGTTCTTTCCCAAGCACGATTTCGAGGTGCGGCGCTTCAAGAGCGAGCTGCCGGACGCCTTCGTGAAGGACGAGTTCAGCCCGTATCAGGAGCGCTTTCGGGCGCTGCTCGGCATCGAGAGCGAGCGGGCGCTGCGCCTCTTGCACAAGACGCAGTCGGCGAAGAACCTGGGCGACCTGAACGTGTTCTTGCGAGACTTCATGCTCGACCCGCCGGAGACGTTCCTGATCGCCGACCGGCTGGTGAGCGAGTTCGGTGAGCTGAACGCGGCCCACCAGGCGGTGGTGGCGGCGAAGCGGCAGATCGAGACGCTGGTGCCTGCACGGGCGGCGCACGACGATCTCGAGCGGCAGCGCCAGCAGAAGTCCGTGCTGGACGAGCTGGGCGTGGGCCTCGACGCTTTCTGCGAGCAGCAACGGGCGGCGCTGCTCGGGCGGCGCATCGAGGAGCTGACGGTGCAGGCGACGGGCCTCGACGCGGAGGCGAGCGTGCTGCGCAGCGCCGAGGAGCGCGAACGGCAGAAGCTGATCGAGCTGGATCTGCGGCGTCAGGGCCTCGGGGGTGGTCTGCTCGAGCAGCTGGAGAACCAGCTCGGGCAATGCCAGGCGGAGCGGCCGCGACGCGAGACCAAGCGGTCGCAAATGGGCTCGGCGTGCCAGGCGCTCGGCTGGGCGTTTCCCGAGAGCGCGGGCGCCTTCGCGCAGCGCGTCGCCGACGCCCGATCGCGGCTGCTCGCGGGGCGCGCGTCGACGGCGGAGCTGGTGCAGCGGCGGGACGTGCTCAAGGAGCGGCAGCGCGAGACGGAGACGGCGTTCGCCGAGGTGCGCGGCGAGATCGCGGCGATGGAGCGCCAGCGCTCGAACATCCCCGCGCGGATGCTGGCGGTCCGCGCCGCGATGGCCGAGGCGCTCTGTATCGCGGAAGAGCAGCTACCCTTCGCGGGCGAGCTGATCGAGGTCAAGAAGGAGGCGCAGGACTGGCGCGGCGCGATCGAGCGCGTGCTGCATGGCTTCGCGCAGTCGCTGCTCGTGGACGACCGGCAGTACGCGGCCGTGTCGAGCTACCTGAACGACCACCACATCGGCGAGCGGCTGGTGTACTTTCGCACGCTGCCGCACGGCGATCGGCGCACGCCGGGGCCGAGCTCGCTGTTCCGCAAGCTCGACATCGCGCCCGACGCGCACTCGGCCTGGTTGCGGGACGAGCTCGCGAACCACTTTGACTACGACTGCGCCAATACGCTGACCGAGCTGCGCAACTCGTCGCGCGCGATCACGCGCGAGGGGCAGATCAAGCACAGCGGCGCGCGGCACGAGAAGGACGATCGGCGACGGGTCGACGATCGCTCGCGCTGGGTGCTCGGCTTCGACAACAAGGAGAAGCTGGAGCTCTACAAGACGCGCGCTGCCGATCTGGGAGGCCAACTGGCGCGCCTGGGGCTCGAGCTCGACGAGCTGCGCGACGAGGGCGACCGGCAGCAACAGCAGCTGTTTCACTGCCAGACGCTCTCGAACATGACCTGGGACGAGATCGACATCGCGGCGCTGCTGGCGCAGATCGAGAGCATCCAGGGCGCGATCGAGCGCGAGACGCGGGAGCGGCCGGAGCTGGCGGAGCTGGACGCGGAGGTCGAGGCGCAGAAGCGGGTGCACGGCGAGGCGGTGGAGAGCCTGCGCCAGGCGGACGGGCGACGACACGCGGTGCGCGAGCGCATCGAGCGGCATCGCCGGACGCTCGACGGGCTCGGCCCGGAGCACCTGTCGATCCGGCTGACGACGATCCAGCGCGAGGGCCTCGATCAGCGCATCAAACAGGCGAGCAAGCCGCTCGCGCTGGAGACGGTCGACGCGCTGAAGACAGAGCTCTTGCGACGGCTCGCCGGCGAGGTGAAGGGCATCGAGCTCTCGATGCTGGAGCTGAAGAACCAGATAGAGCGGCGCTTCGCCGACTTCAACCGGCAGTGGCCGGCCGAGAGCGGCGGGCTCGACGCCACGCTCGCGAGCGCCGAGGACTACTTCGTGAAGCTGACGCGGCTGGAGACGGACGGCCTGCCGCGCTACGAAGATCGCTTCCTCGAGCTGCTGCGTGAGCAGAGCGACCAGAACCTGACCCTGCTCTCGCACCGGCTCGATCAGGAGCGCAGCGCGATCAAGGCGCGCCTCACGCTGGTGAACGAGAGCCTGCTCACCGCGGAGTTCAGCCCCGGCACCCACCTCGTGATCGACGCGGTGGACAAGCTGATGGAAGAGGTGCGCACCTTCCAGCAGAGCCTGCGCGACGCGCTCAGCCACTCGTTCCGTCCCGGCGACGACCGAGAGCTCGCCGAGCAGCGCTTCGTGGTGCTGAGCGAGCTCGTGCGGCGCTTCGCGAGCCAGGAGACGCCCGACAAGAACTGGAAGAGCCTGGTGCTCGACGTGCGGCAGCACGTGGAGTTCGTCGCGCGCGAGCTCGACGCGGACGACAAGGAGGTCGAGGTGTACCGGAGCGGCGCCGGCAAGTCGGGCGGGCAGCGCCAGAAGCTCGCGGCCACGTGCCTTGCAGCAGCGCTGCGCTACCAGCTCGGCGGGCAAGACCGCGCCCTGCCCTGCTTTGCCACCGTGGTGCTCGACGAGGCATTCGACAAGGCCGACGCCGAGTTCACGACCATGGCGATGAACATATTCAAGACGTTCGGCTTCCAGATGGTGGTCGCGACCCCGCTGAAATCGGTGATGACGCTCGAGCCGTTCATCGGCGGCGCGTGCTTCGTGCACATCAAGGATCGCAAGAGCTCCTCGATCCTCACCATCGACTACGACGAGGCACGCCACCGCCTCGTGCTGCCCGACAGCATCGGTCAGGATCCAGAAGCGGCGACGGCCTGAAGACGTCCCCCCCCGCGGGTGCGCCACCCCGGGCGCTCGGCCCGCGCGCGGATCGCACAACAGACCGCTCGCGGGCCGAGGCGAACTCTGGTTGCGGACTCTTGCCCCTTGTCGCGGCGACCTTGCCGCGCCAGGTCTCGAGGGTCAGTCGTTCGGAGTTTCGATGTCGTCGATTGCCACTGTCCGCTGGCTCGTGGGGGCCAGTTTCGTCGGGTGTTTGGCCTGTGCACCCGCCCGGCGTGCGCCCTCCGTCGAGCCGGGAGCGGATGTGAAGACGGCAGAAAGGGCTCTCGGCATGTCAGATGCGATCTTGCTCGTCAACACGATGGACATCAACCCGGGCCAGCTCGAGGGGTTCCAGAAGGCCGTGAGCCGCTCCATCGATTTCGTCCGGGAAAGGGGGCCTCAGCTGATGGTGGAGGTCTACGTCGACGAAAAGGCGATGCGGGCGGTGAGCTTCCAGCTCCACCGCGACTCGCAGTCGATGCTCACGCACTGGAAGCTGAGCGACCCGCACATTCAAGACGTGATGAAGTACAGCACCGTCCGCCGGCTCGACATCTATGGCCAGCCCAACGACGAGGTCATGGCCGGGATGCGTTCGTTTGCGCAGACCAGCGGCGTGGAGGTGACGACGACGCCGCATTTCGTGGGCTTCACTCGACTGCAGGAGGACGGCACGGAGCAACGGTAGGCTCGGCTGAAAGCGCGATCCCATCGGCGACATGGGTGCCGGGTGCTGGCGGCTCCGGGCTCGGGCCCGTCGATGAGCGACGGCGCGAGGCAGCGCGATGTCCAGGAACGCCACGACGGGGCCTGTCGCGCTCGACGCGAGCGGCGGAGCGTTGCTCCTCGCTGGCGCGAAATCGCCGACCGAGCGCACGTCCGCACCGCGTGCCGAGTGCAGAGCCCAAAGAAGGGGGAGTCGTTGCGAGAAATCGCGCCGACTCTCGCAGGCGCGTGCAGTATCATTCCGCGCGAGGTGGGAGGAGTTATCGAATGAACTTGTACCGATCAACGGCACTGACGGCTCTGCTGCTCGTCATCACCAGCTGCGACGACGAGCCAACCAACGTGGGGAACGGAGGCACCGGCGGCGCGGGCCAAGGCGGGGCTTCCGGCGGCGGCGCGGGCGGCAACGCCACCGGCGGCAGCGACACCGGCGGCAGCGACACGGGCGGAAGAGGTGGAACGGCGGGAACCAGCGGCGGGACAGGCGGCGCGGGCGGCAGCAGCGGCCCCGACGCTGGAGCCGGGCCAGACAGCGTGTCGCTGACGCTGCTCGCCTCCGGTCTGGTCGCGCCCATCGCGCTGCGCGCAGAGCCGGGCGCCGGCGGCCGTCTGTTCGTGGCGGAGCAGACGGGCACCATCCGAGTCATCGCGAACGGGCAGCTCGCGCCGGAGCCGGTGCTCGATCTCTCCGATCGAATAGTGCAGGTCGATCCGGCGTATGACGAGCGGGGCTTGCTCGGCTTCACGCTGCATCCGGACTTCGCCGACAACGGTCGCGCCTTCGTGCACTACAGCGCGCCGCTGCGCGCGGGCGGCCCGGACGGCTTCGACCACACGAGCGTGATCTCGGAGGTACGCCTGGAGGCGGCCGACGGCGGGATCAGCGAGCGCATCATCCTGCAGATCGATCAGCCGCAGGTGAACCACAACGGCGGCGCGATCGCGTTTGGCCCAGACGGTTTCCTCTACATCGGCGTCGGCGATGGCGGCGCAGCGAACGACGTCGCGCTCGGCCATGTCGAGGATTGGTACGCCACCAACGAAGGCGGTAACGGGCAAGACCGCACCACCAACCTGCTCGGGTCGATCCTGCGCATCGACGTGAACGGCGCCGAGCCCTACGCCATCCCCCCCGACAATCCCTTCGCCGCCTCGCCGATGCCGGAGGTCTGGGCGTACGGCTTCAGGAATCCGTTCCAGCTCTCGTTCGACAGCGGCGGCACGCGGCAGCTGTTCGCTGGTGACGTGGGCCAGAACCTCTGGGAAGAGGTCGACGTCGTCACCGCCGGCGGGAACTATGGCTGGAACGTGAAGGAGGGCACGCACTGCTTCTCGACCGCCACGCCCAGCGAGTCGCTCGCCGAATGCCCCGACGCCGAATCGGACGGGGTGCCGCTGATCGATCCGATCATCGAGTACGCGAGCGCCAACCAGGCGGGCGGGCTCGGCCTGTCGGTCATCGCGGGCCACGTCTATCGCGGCTCGGCGCTCCCCAGCCTGGCTGGGCGCTACGTGTTCGGCGACTGGAGCACGGGCTTCGCAGAGCCCGACGGTCACCTGTTCGTGGCCTCGCCGCCGGCGGGGGGCAGCGGCCTCTGGAGCATGGAGCCGCTGGCGATCGAGGGTCGCGACGGTGGGAACCTCGGCGAGTACGTGCTCGGCATCGGCGAGGACACCGCGGGTGAGCTCTACGTGCTCACGACCGAGGTGGGTGCCCCGTCGGGGACGACCGGCAAGGTCTACCGCATCGCGCCGTGAGCCGGGCTGTCGCAAACCCGCAACCGGCAGTCCAACACTCGTAAGAAATGCATGTCGCCCCACGCCACGGCGCGGGGCGACATGGACAATTTGCCGGAAGCACGCCTCTTCGCTCGCCGTCTCGAGTATTCTCCGAGGCGATGATTCAGCAGCAGAGCCATTCGCTCGAAACGAAGCACGGGGCGTCACGCGCGCTGGTGAAGGTCTGCCGCTTGGCGCTCGCTGTCTTCGGGCTGACGAGCTCGACGGCACTGGCACAGGCGCCGAGCCCCCTGCCCTATCGAGATCCGAGCCTGTCGCCGCAGCGCCGCGCCGCCGACCTCGTGTCGCGTCTCGAGCTCGGCGAGAAGGTGCTGCAGATGCAGAGCACGGCGCCGGCGATCGAGCGCCTGGGCGTGCCCGCGTACAACTGGTGGAACGAGGCGTTGCACGGCGTGATGCAGGGGCGTGCGACGGTGTTCCCGCAGGCGATCGGGCTCGCCGCCACGTGGGACACCGAGCTGATGTACCGCGTGGCGGACATCATCTCGACGGAGGCCCGTGCGAAGTACCACGACGGGCTCACGCGGCCGGCGCCGCCCGAGCCGCCCCAGGCGGCGTTTCCGGGGCGCGTCGCGGGGCTCACGTACTGGTCGCCGAACATCAACATCTTCCGCGACCCGCGCTGGGGCCGCGGGCAGGAGACGTACGGGGAAGATCCGCACCTGACGGCGCGCCTGGGCGTCGCGTTCGTGAAGGCGATGCAGGGGAAGGATCCGCGCTACCTGAAGACGGTGGCAACGCCGAAGCACTACGCGGTGCACAGCGGCCCCGAGCCGGAGCGGCACAGCTTCGATGCCAAGGTGAGCGAGCGGGACATGCTCGACACGTACCTGCCGGCGTTCCGCGCGACGGTGGTCGAGGCCAAGGCCGAGTCGGTGATGTGTGTATACAACGCGGTCAATGGCCCCCCCGGCTGCGCCAGCGTGGACCTGTTGCAGAAGCGGCTGCGCGACGAGTGGCGGTTCCAGGGTTATGTGGTGAGCGACTGCGGCGCGGTCAACGACATCCATCAGAACCACAAGTACAAGCCGACGCTCGGTGGCGCCGCGGTGGCCGCCGTCAAGGCCGGGACCGATCTGACATGCGGCGGCGAATACGCCGCGCTCGTCGACGAGGTGAAGGCGGGGCGCATCAAAGAGAGCGAGCTCGACCGCTCGCTCGAGCGGCTGTTCGTGGCTCGCTTCCGGCTCGGCATGTTCGACCCACCCGAACGCGTTCCCTACGCAAAGATCCCGATCTCCGTGAACGACTCGAGCGCGCACCGCGAGGTCGCGCGCGAGGCGGAGCGCGAGGCGATCGTGCTGTTGAAGAACGAGGGCAACCTGCTGCCGCTCGGCCCCTCGCTGAAGAAGATCGCCGTCGTCGGGCCGTCCGCGGACGACCCCGTCGCGCTGCTCGGCAACTATCACGGCATCTCGTCCAAGCAGGTGACACCGCTCGAGGGGATGGAGCGCCAGTTCGGCTCGAGTCGTGTGCGCTACGCGCTCGGCGCCACCTACACGGCGGGTACTCCGGCGCTCGTCCCCGGTGTCGTGCTCGCGCCAGCGGCGGGCGGGCGCGGCATTCGCGCCGAGTATTTCGACAACGCCGACTTGCAGGGGAAGCCGAAGCTCGTGCGCTCGGAGGCTCGCCCCTACTTCGAGATGGGGATGGAAGACCCGGCCGTGCTGGCCGCGGTCGGGCACGAGGGCTACTCCGTACGCTGGACGGGCACGCTGACCCCGCCGACGACCGGAGACTATGAGCTCACGGTCCGCATCGGCATGTGGAATCGAACCGCGACGGCCCGTCTGTTCCTCGATGACCAGGAGCTCAGCGTGGGCACGGAGCCCACGACGCAAATGACGTCGGCCCAGCCGGCGCCCGGCTTCGGCCGTGGCAGCGTGCGGGCGCGGGTGGCGCTCGAGCGCGGCAAGAAGCGCGCGCTGCGCGTGGAGTACCGCCAGCCCGGTGCCGGCGGCACGATCCAGCTGCGCTGGCTGCCCCCGGCAGACGCCGCCCTCGCCGAGGCCGAGGCGATCGTGAAGGACTCGGACGTGGCGATCGTTTTCGTCGGTCTGAGCGCGGAGCTCGAAGGGGAAGAGATGCGCGGGCTGAACATCCCGGGCTTCCGCGGCGGCGATCGCACGACCCTGGAGCTTCCCGAGCCGCAAGAGAAGCTCGTCAACGCGGCCCTCGCGACCGGAAAACCCGTGGTGGTGGTGCTGACCAGCGGCAGCGCGATCGCGGCCACCTCCGCCAGCGAGCGCGCGGGAGCGATCCTTCAGGCGTGGTACGGCGGCGAGGAGGCCGGCACGGCGATCGCCGAGACGCTCGCCGGCGTGAGCAACCCCGCGGGGCGCTTGCCGGTGACGTTCTACAAGGGGGTGGACCAGCTGCCCCCTTTCACCGACTACGCGATGAAGGGCCGCACCTACCGCTACTTCAAGGGCGAACCGCTGTACCCGTTCGGCTTCGGGCTGAGCTACTCGGCGTTCGCCTACTCGGATCTGGTGGCGACGCGCACGCCGAAGGGCGCCGAGATCCGGGCGACGGTGACCAACACGTCGCGACGTGACGGGGACGAGGTGGTGCAGCTCTACGTCGCCGGCGGGCCAGGGCCCGACGCCGCGATCCGTAACCTGCGCGGCTTCCAGCGCATCCGGCTGCGCGGCGGTGAGCGCCGCGAGGTCAGCTTCGCGGTCGCGCCGGAAGACCTGCCGAACGCGAGCGTGGAGATCAGCGTCGGCGGTGGGCAGCCCCTGGGGAAGACGCCCGTCGTACGGGCTTCGCTGCCGGCTGTCGGGCGCTGAATCAGCCGGGGCGCGCGGAGGCTCCGTGGCGCGCCCGCGCCAGCGGCAGGTGCGCCTCGATCACCTTCACCAGCTCGCGCAAGCTCACGGGCTTCGTCACGTACTCGTTCACGCCAGCCATGATCCCCTTCTCGCGATCGCCCGCCATGGCGAGGGCGGTAAGCGCGATCACGGGCAGATCGCGCAGGCCGAGCTCCTGCCGGATCCGGCGCGTCGCCTCGAGGCCGTCCATCTCGGGCATCTGCACGTCCATGAGGACGAGATCGGGATCGAGCTCGCGCACCTTGTCGAGCGCGAGCTTGCCGTTGTGCGCGATCTCGACCTGGTAGCCCTTGTGGCGCAGGTAGCCGCCGATGGTCGCGATGTTGGCCTCGTTGTCCTCCGCGAGCAGGATGAGCTGGCCGGCGCCCTCGCGCTCCACCTGGCCGACGCTGCCCGGCGCGAGCTCACGCACGCCGAGCGAGTCGCCGACGCGCAGCGCGAAGCGCACCCGGAAGCGGCTGCCGACGCCGACGGTGCTCTCGACGCTGACCTCGCCGCCGAGCAGCTGCGTGAGCTGGCGCACGAGCGCGAGGCCGAGGCCGGTGCCGTCGTACTTTCGGGAGAGACCGCTGTCGACCTGAACGAAGGGCAAGAAGATGCGATCGCAGTCCTCCGGCTTGATGCCGATGCCGCTGTCCCAGACCTCGATGCAGAGCGATTGCCCTTCGATCCTCGCCGAGAGCCCGATAGCGCCGCCCCTGTCGGTGAACTTCACGGCGTTGCCGAGCAGGTTCACCAGGATCTGCTTGAAGCGACGGGCGTCGGTCTTGAGCTCGCCCACCTCGGGCGCGATCTCGCAGGCGACGCTGAGTTCCTTCTTGCGCGCCTGCGGGCGGATCAGGTCGACGCAGTCCTCACAGACCTGGGCCACCTTGATCTTCGCCAGGCGGAGCTGCACCTCCCCCGAGCCCATGCGGGCGATCTCGAGGATGTCGTTGATCAGCGACAGCAGATGGCGTCCGCTGGTCTCGATCGTGCGGAGCGCCTCGTTCTGCTTCTCGTTGAGGGATCCGTACACCTCCTCCTGGAGCAACTCGGACAAGCCGAGCACGGCGTTGAGCGGCGTTCGCAGCTCGTGGCTCATGCTGGCGAGGAACTCGTCCTTCGACTTGGCGGCGGCCTCCGCGGCATCCTTGGCGGCGCGCAGCTCGCGGTTAAAGCTCTGCAGCTCGTCGAGCGCGGCCTCGAGCGCGGCCGTGCGCTCGTGCACCTTCTTCTCCAGCACGGTCGCGGCCTGGAACAGGGAGAAAGCGTCTCCCTGCACGTCCATGTCGCGCTCCACGCGCCGCATCAGGGCGGCATTGATCTTCTGTTGCCGCGCGAGCTCTGCTCGCAGCGCGGCAAGCTCGTCGCTCATTCAGCCGCAGCCGCCGGCTCTGCGATCGCGACCCCGGTGAAGGTCTGGTTGATGTGCATGGCGTTGTACTGCTCGCCGTACGTACCGAAGCCGCACACGAGGTTCTCCGCCATGATCTTGCCCATCGAGCCGCGCAGCTTGCGCTGGTCGAGCTCGAGCCCGCGCAAGATGCAGTCGCACCCGAGCACGATCTTGGGCTTGCCGATGCTGCGCTCGACCTGACGGAAGGCATCTCGCAGGTTCTCCTCGATGTCGAGGCTGCGAGCCACCGTCAGCACGATACCCTCGTCGATCGCGCAGGCGAACGTGAGGCTCTCGTCGGGGTTCACCTTCGTGAGCGCGCGCACATACAACGAACCGCCCACCTTGACGACCACCGGATTGCCGGCGAACACCGCCGGCTCGAGCTTGTCGACGGTGACGCCGATCGCCTGCGCGTAGGCGCGCGCGGCCGTCTCCCCGTTGATCTCCATCACCGTGCGGCGCTGCGGATCGGCCGCGGTCACCACCAGCTTGCCCTCGCCGCCGACGAAGTGCTCGGTCTTGAACACCATGAACGGGAGCGTGGTCTTGACCAGCGTGAACACGCAGGCGTCGTTGTGAAACGCGCCGTCGTGGTATACGTAGGTGCGACCGAAGTTCACGCCGTCGGCAGCGGAGCCGCCGAAGATCTGCACGTCGTCGAGGCCCTGATAGAGCGAGGCCACCACGAGCTCTTCCTTGCAGGCCATGCCATCGATCAGGAGGTAACCGAACAGCTGCCCCGCGTCGCGCGCTTTGCCCTGAGGGTCGATCGATCGCAGCATGCTCTGCGCGAGCTCTTGGCCATCGCGCATCTGCGCCTCGTGCACCCGATCCATGCGCCGGCAGATCAGGCTCAGCTCGTCCGCGGCGATGCTCGCGCCGCTGATACCGCCGCTCGTGTAGCCGGTGGGGCCTATCTCGCCGGCGGTGGTACAGCCGACGACGACCTGCTGCCCGAAGTGCTCACGGATGGCTGCAGAGAGGCGATCGCGATCATAGCTCGGCGCGCAGTAGAACACCGTCAGCTTCGCGTCGGGCTGGTAGATGGCGGCGTGCAGTTCGCGCACGGCCTCGGCCTCGCTCGTAGCGACAGAGACCCCTTGGCGCACCGACAGACGTTCTTTATGCACTGCGAACTCCCTGCCCGGGCTTCAGGCGGCCGAGCATCACAGCCCAACGGCAGACGTGCTCGAACCTGTAATCTCGTTGAGCCGCTCCCACAGGCTGCGCAGACCGGTGCCCTTTGACACGAAGCTCGCGTTCTGGTGCCCGGCGGCGAGCGCCTCTCCCTCCTCATCGTCGATCGCGGAGTAGAACACGATGGGCACCGTGCACATGCGCGAGAGCACGCTCGCGACCTTGTCTCCGCTGAGCGCGGGCATCCGCACGTCGAGCACGATCGCGTTGGGCTGCTCGCTGCCGATGGTCGGCGCGATACCAAAGACGTTCTCGCTGGTGGTGACCAGGAAGCCCTTGCTCCTGAGGTAAATCGCCGTGCGCTCCATCAGCACGCGGTCGTCATCGATGAGCAATACGCGTGGCTTTCCGGTCGGCTTCAGGCTGGGGGGCATTCCTTTTAGTTTTGCGTGTCACGAGCGCCCGCGCCAGCGACCAGCAGCATCGAGGCCTCGCCGAGCCAGACGGCCCTCTGATCTTAACGGATGTCAGCGGTGAACCCACCTGCCCCGCGCCGCCAGAATGCTGGGCTGTCGATCTCCGGCGCGTGGCTGCGACCGGTCGAGAGCTGCGGCGTGGGCGACGTGCTCACCCCGGAAGACATGCGCTGCAGCGGGTTACAAAGCGGCGCTGCCCGGGTGCTGACGGACGCGGCTGGTGCTACCCGGCGGAGACGGTGGTCGCGGCGCGGGGGCTCGCCTTCAGCACGGCCTCGATGTTGGCGACCGTATCGTCGAACTGCGCCGCGCTCACGTGCCCGATGGTCATCCCGTCGACCAGGCCGCCGTGCAGGGCGTAGTCGAGCGACGCGCGCCGCTGCTCGGGGCTCGTCCAGTCACCCGCGCCGTAGATCTTCATGCCGACCACGCCCTTGCCGTTCGCGCGGGCGAGCCTCAGCGTGTCGGCGACCTGCTCGACGCTGGCGTCGTCGTCCATGCGCTTTCGGCCGGGGTTGATGCGCGCGAAGATGACCTCCACCCATGGGTCCTCGGCGGCCACGCGCAGCGCCGCGTGCGAGTGGCACGAGCAGCCGACGGCGCGCACGACCCCGCGCGCCTTGAGATCGGACAACTCGTCGCGCATGCGCGCCTGCTGCTTGGGCCACGCCGGGTCGGTGACGCAGTGGACGAGCACTATGTCGAGCTGGTCGACCCCCAGCTCCTGCCGAAAGCGCTCGACCTCGGGCTTCGCGGTCTCGGTCGGCGTCATGTTTTTTGCCGGCGTGAACCAGATCTTGGTGAGCAGCGTGACCCGATCGCGATCGAGCTCACGGAAGGTGGCCTTGACGAAGGGATGCGAACCATAGAGATCGGCGGCGTCGATGAACTGTGCCCCGCGCTCGGCGCCGTGGCGCATCAGCTTCACGAACTCGCGCTCGCCGAGGCGCGTCTGGTCTGACTCGCGCGCCCAGCCGTTGCTCCCCGTCCCCATCGCGAGCCGAGGCACCGTGAGCCCCGAGCGACCGAGCGGCACGCGCGCGGTCGCTGCCTGGGTTGCGCCTGCCGGTGCGCCGCCCAGCGCTTCGGCCTGGGGCGCCGCCGCAGGCTGAGCGGGTGCAGCGCCAGCCGAAGCCGCGGTGGCCGCCGCGTCGTTCGGGGCGGTCGCCGCCGAGCACGCCCACGCCGCCGGACCTGCCGCCAGGGCCAGGGAGCCGATCGCCTGATTGAACGAACGCCGCGAGATGTCAGTCATGGTGGGCGCAGCATGAAAGACTCGGGCGACCGAGGCAAGTGGGGTCGCGCGGCGATGTCGCGTTTGGATCATTGGCCCCGACGCTGCTCGTCGCTCGCCGGCGGCGAGCCTTGCAGCATGCACCGGCGGCTACTTGCATGCCGACGATCACGGCGTCTGCGCTCGTCAGCTCGACGCTGTGCTTCAGGCGTGCTGGGTTGTAGGCGACCTGAGCTGTAGGCATTTCGTTCGATCAGCAATCATTCACCACCTTGCGCCATGCGGGACGATTGTGAAACAGCTCAGCCATGGGCTTGTACGACACCGTCCTGTTCGTGGACCGTATCGACGCGGTGAGCTGCCATCGAGGGCATGCGCTGCGCTGGTTTCAGACCAAGGATATGCCCGAACCGTCCATGCACACCTATCTCGTGCACCATGGGCGGATGTATCTGGCGGAAGCCGCTGACGCTGCCTTCGATGCGGATGACGACGCCGAGAGCTCGCGCGTCGAGGGCGACGATCACCCCTATGCCGTGCGCGAGCACCGCTTCAAACTGCACGAGGTGCAGGTGCCCTCTGCGCTGAGGGTCTACGGCAGCTGCAAGGCATGCGAGCCGGTGCTGGTGCGCCGGGCGGAGCCCGGCTTCCTCGGCGACATGGTGATCGAGCACGCCGTGTTCGTCGACTTTCGGCTCTCGCTCCTCCCCGGCGCGCCGATCGCCATCGAGCGCACGAGCGGAACCCGCGACGATCTGAAAGCCGACCTGCGCTCGCGGGGAGTGTATGTGCTCGACGACGACGAGCCGCTCGCGATCGCCCACTGCGAGCTCAGGAATGCACGGCGGCGTCCGCGTTCGGCCGTGCGTCGAGGGGGCTGACACTTCCGACCGCCGGCCTGCTCGGGGTTAGCCTCGTTCCATGCGGCAGCCCGCGTGGGAAGGGTCGCTCCAGCGCTATCCATATCGATGGGGGTAGCGCTCGCCGAAGCCCGCGCGCGCGAGCACGAAGCCGAGCTGCCCCTGATCGCTGCTCGCGCGCGTGCGGCGGTTTCGCGCGAGGTGCCCATCGAGCGCGAATCGTGCACAAACCGAGCGCGAAGCGCGCATAGCCCTACGCCTCGCGCCATTTGCGGCGACGGCGCCCGGCCCACTCGTGCCCATGCTTTGCGCACACTTCGGAATAAACAGGGCCGAAATGAAAGCGTCGAATGAATGCGGCGCGGACGGGATGACGGTTGCACGACGCTCGCATGACAACCCGGAGTTGCCACGACTGCCCGGTTGGATGACGTTGCACGCCACAAACGCCTCAGACTCACGCACCGCCCGGTGCTGAGAGCTCGAGGCTTTCAGTGCAATAGCCACAGAGTATTGGTACGAGTCGTCCTGACACGGATAAGTAGGGGCTAGCGACAATGATTGCACCGGAAATCGGGGGGCTCAGAAAACACCCTGAAGCGCTGCGGGGGCGCTCGGGGGCCGGGCATTCAACGGCGACTTCAACGTCGCTCGCGAATCGCTTCCATAAGTTGCACGAGCCGAGGGCAGTGACCTCGACATCCGAATCACCATCAGTGAGGAATCATCATGCATCGCAAAGTTGAAGCCAGGCGGACCAAGATCATCGGCACTAGCGGAGCCTGGTGGCTCATTGCGCTCGCAGTTGGCGGCTCGTCAGCGCTGGGCTGTGCGTCGACGACTGCTTCAGGGGCGGGCCCCGTCACGGTGACTGAGGAGACCGAGACGCCGACGTCGGATCGCAAAGAGGGCCACCACTTCACCAACGACGATTGGTGGCCCAACCGCCTCGACCTGCGGGTGCTCAAGGAGAACGCTCCCAAGGGCGACCCGGTCGAGGGCGAGTTCGACTACGCGGCGGAGTTCAAGAAGCTGAACCTGGCCGCTGTCAAACAAGACATCGTGAAGGTGCTCACGACTTCGCAAGAATGGTGGCCCGCCGACTACGGGCACTACGGCGGCCTCATGATCCGCCTCGCCTGGCACAGCGCGGGCACCTACCGCGTGACGGACGGCCGAGGCGGCGCGGCATCGGGCACGATTCGCTTCGCTCCGCTCAACAGCTGGCCCGACAACGCGAACCTCGACAAGGCGCGCCGCTTGCTGTGGCCGATCAAGCAGAAGTACGGCCGCAGCCTGTCCTGGGCCGATCTGATGGTCCTCACCGGTAACGTCGCCTTCGAGTCGATGGGCTTCAAGACGTTCGGCTTCGGCGGCGGGCGCGAAGACGTGTACGAGCCCACCGACATCAACTGGGGTCCGGAGACGGAGTGGCTCGCCGACAAGCGCTTCTCGGAGGACGGGAAAGACCTCAAGCAGCCGCTGGGCGCCGCGCAGATGGGCCTCATCTACGTGAACCCCGAGGGCCCCAACGGCAAGCCCGAC
>Ga0247763_1000457_pt1 | contig 24205 bp, 5 predicted proteins | sample UWRJL141409B4_FD_179926 | JGI IMG/M metagenome (GOLD analysis project Ga0247763, IMG submission 179926) | Plant litter microbial communities from Arlington Agricultural Research Station in Wisconsin, United States - UWRJ-L141-409B-4 | ecosystem: Environmental > Terrestrial > Plant litter >...
AGCGCGCAGAATGCAACCTTGGCCTTACAACTACCTCGCCGGCCCCCTTTTGGCTAAAGAGGTCCAGTTGAGGTGTGTGCGAGACAGGAGCCAAGCATATAAATAAGGTGTATATATATATATATATACATAATATATATATACAGGTAGAAAGAACCCCCCCTAGACACTTTTAAAAATTGCCAAAGCCAAAACAGGAAATTCTGATCTGGTAATCACACATATACATACTATCCATCAATATCACTCAAGCACCGCCATGCCCATGGAATTCCGCCCGGCCATCCCATCCAGCCCAAACCTCTGCCGCAGCACCGTCGTCGACCCGCGCCCCGAGCCACGCGAAACCTCAACCACAGCGATACCCCCCGGTGCCGTCCCATTTCCCGGCGACAGCGCGTAGATGTAATTCCCGGCAGCGCGCAAATCAATCAGCCCGGGATCCCCGGTCGCCGCTGCGCCTACGCTCAGGTCCAGCACGCCCAGCACGCTCGCATCCTCGAGGCTCATCTCGACAACTCGGTTCTTGGCCACGTCCGTGACAAAGGCCGTGCCCGTCGCCGCCGAGATGGTCACCCAGCACGTGGCGACCTGGCCGTCGACAGCACCTTTCGCGATGGTGGTGGCTTTGCCGGTGGCGGCATCGACGGAGAGGATAGCGGCGCCGAAGGAGGCATCCGTGGCGAAGACGGCGGACTTGGCGGGGATGGCCTGGGATCCAAAGAGCACGGCAGTGCCGCTGGGGACGCTGCGCTGCTCCGCGCTGGAGACGGACACTGCGCCTGCGCGGTTGGTAGGGCGCTGCACGGGGAAAGCGGAGAGGAAGCCGGTCTTGTTGGTGGGCGGGTCGCCCTTGACCGTGGCAAAGAGAAGGGCGCCGTCGGCCGAGAAGAAGGTCTGGGAGACGGTGTTGGTAGGCCCGACGGGTGGCGTGGTCTGGCCGAGGTCGAAGGGCCGGAGGGCGTCCATCGGGGAGAGCCCGCGTGCGGCGGAGAAGCTGCTGCATGCGATGCCAGCGCGGGCGCCCGATGTCCCGACGCAGGCGAGACCGTTCTCGAGAGATGCTGCAACCGTGTTGGGGAACTCGCCCGGCACGGCAACGGGCTGGCCGACGAGGGAGAGGCGGGTAGGGTCCGAGGGCGAGATGGAGAGCATGCTGAGCGTGTTGGAGCCTGCGTTGACAGCGAAGATGAACTGCAAGTGGTGATTCATGTCAGTATGGGGGATACCTGATGGACTGGAAACCCTCTCACATTTCCGGCAATTGCCAAAGCTGACTGGCTCACCAGCGCGTCAGGGGTCGCCGGTTGCTTTTTGGCGTTCAGCGCCACCGAGCCAGCTCCACCCGTGGGAGTCATACTGCCAGCAGAGAGCCGGCCGTCGGCTCCAATCGGCAGCGCAACCACAGCGTTGGCATTATCGTTGGTGATGAAGTAGATTGCCTTTCCTACCGCGCCAGTAGTACTAGGCCGTGTGCCAGCTTGAGGTGGACGTCCGGCTTGGCATCGAGAAGCCGCGCTACTGGCAACTTGCAATGCAAAGACGATCAGTTTCGGCGCCAGAGACGCCAAGAGGGGACGCGAGATGAAGAACATGTTGCAATACTAGAAGGACAGACCAGCCGTCGTTTGAATGAGTGAGTGAAGCTGGGATCGGCTGTTGCGAGGTAAGGAGGAGAGATGAAAGTGCGTGCAACCAGTGAGCTCATCCGCAACTTTTATACCCTGGATTTTTTTCGATGCTCCAAAATGTGATATATTGATGGGTTGCTCCAGGAGGTTGAAACAAGCCCTGAGGCCCTCTGGTTTAGACCTCAATACGCTGCAGCTGCAGGATCGTCGCATGCTCACGATATCAAAATCTCTGTTTTCAGTTTAACCTACCCCGTTTTTTAAAGACTTAATAAATGACCCTGTTTTGTAGGTGTTGCGAAATTTCCGGGTTCCAGGAAGAATTGAGGTGCATGTCCCGTGCCCCACCCCTGTGTCGTATCAAGGATGAGGGGGCGGCTGCCGAATAGGGAAATTCAGATGATGGAAACACGATTTCCTAATTCGTCATGGCACCACCCCCTTGCCGACCTGCGGCTCAGTTCCCGGTTCCTGCAGGTCCAGGCATTGGATGAAACCATTCGGGCGGCAGATCGGCAGAAAGGACGCATCCACATCCATGACAGATCTTGAGATCCTAATGGGGGAAAAAGCCTCCATTAGTCCTAATGAGCACTTCTTAATTGATGACTTTTTATCTAATCGCATCACCGATCTTCTGTTTTTTCACAATCGATCGGAATTGTGACCTGCACTTGTGCCGATGCCTGGGGACGTTTTCCGCATCTTCCGCCCGCAAGGAGGTTCGTTATTCTCCTATCACGCGGCCTCCTAGTAATAAGATGGGTGCAGAGTTCTGACCTATGTTGTGGGTGGCAGGGCCGAAGGAAGAGCAACCTGAGAAGAGACGAGCTCAGGTGCGACGGGCGCAGCAGTACGTTTGGTCCAGTCCCGGCACCATTTCGCTGTCCTTGTCCCCCTCCCCCGCTATCAGTCAATGTCTCAACAATTAAATTAAACCCAGGACATATCGTCTACGCAAAGACCAGTACGTAAGGGCACTAGAGAGGGAAGTGACCCGCCTTCGCAGTCGAGAGCTTGACCTAGTGCGCGAAAATCAACGGCTCCACAATCTTGTCGACGCACAGAAATGCGACCAAGCCTATGCGGTCGAACCGTCGTGGGAGAACATGTCGACTGGGCGGTGGAATGGCGCTTGGATGGGTGGGGAGTCCGACGACATGCATCTTTCACCCAATAGCTTTTCTGCGAGTCCCGGGACACACACAGGTATCCTGCAAGGCTCCACGCCATCCGCGGGTAGCCCCCCAGCAATTGGCCGAGGACGTAACATCCTACTTGATGCCCAATCGAGTATTGCCTCGGCTGCACATACGGACCAAGACTACTACCCATCGGCTCTCGCACCGCCGCCGCTCGAAACTGTGGTCGCACGCAGGAACGACCAGCCATGTGATGCCAGCCTGACCGCTACGGGGATGGAGTTTGTGCTGGCGTAAGCATCCCTACCTTAACTAAAGAGACCTGTCGACTAAAAAGTCATTTTTAACCCCCCACCAACAGTCTCGAGGCCCCCTGCTTAGGCCATATCCATGGAGACCCCGACAACCCAGACCAGGCAAACGGGCACGCCTTGACTACATCATCCTACGTTCTTGCCTTCTCGCCGCTGCCGCCCTCGCCCGATGCGGATTCCAACTCGGCACTGCTCACCGAAGCACTCGACAATGCGCCCAGCGCCATCCTCGATCGGCTCGTCACGCTCTCGACAAGCTTTGCTCTCCAAGACGAAGTCACGCCCGTGCAGGCGTGGGGCCGCATACAAGCGCAGCTGCAGATTGGCGCTATCAGGACCGAGGGGATACCGTCTCTGGTTAGGAAATTGGTGGCAGCTGTTAAATGTCATGGGTAAGTCATGTGTTAGCATTGAACTCGAAGTGAAAGTGACTGTCTGACAAGCTTCAATTGCAATAGGTTTGGTGCTGTTCTCAAAACCGATATTTTCGAGGCGCTGTTGAGGGAGATGCTGCGTGCAACGGGCAAGGCCCCGCAATGGATCTAGTCAATTAATTTCCAGACTGCTAAACGGCGTAAGCTACTCCTTTACTCAGTACTGATATTCCTTTTTCGGGGTTAGCATTATCGCGGATTATGGGGTGTCTGAGATACCCAATATGGGTGACTTTTACACGGTGGAAGGGTAAGCCCCTATTTCGGCGGGTCCTACGGGTCGGGTCACATAAGCAGCAGGCTGTTTCACGCAGAGTCAGGAGCTGTTTGCGCTTGTGGTTTATCCAGAGTGTATCCTCTGAGACACCGCGCAAGCGTAGGATTTGGGGATCAGTACAGAGACGATGGATGAGGACTCAGTTGACTTGGATGAGTCCCCCCACCCAATAGCAGAGGAGGATCTGGGCTACCCAGGAGCGATGTAACCCTAACCTTCCCCGCCGAGCAAGGATTGATATCAGAAAAAAAATTACAACATACTACACTTCTATTACATTATGAATGAAAAGTCAACATCCGGACCGTCTTTGCATTTTCGCTGATGAGGTAACAACATATGCCTTGAGCTTGGTGCTAACGAACGTTATTGATATTGCATGTCCAGAGAAAACGAAGCAAGCGCAACCAAAGTCAGTTCCCGCCAGCCTGAATCAGGGCTTGACATGGTTCTTCTCCATCAATCTTGATCAGAATATCCTTTCCTTTTGTCTCCGCGGACAGACTTAATGTTGAAGTAGCCGAAAGTAAGAGTAACGCTGCGGAAGAAGATGGTCTTCTTCACGTCATGTCTTTCTCCTTCTTGTTCACATACCTGTCGCAAATGCGAACCGGACGAGGGACCTAATCCAGGTAGGTGGTGCTTTGATGCACATTACCGACAACCGGACGCGCCGCTTTTGAAGCCGACAGCTGTCTTTTCGCCGGTTTTCTCAAATATCTTGAACATGTCCTTTGAGCTGTCTGGTACGTGCCAGTGAAGGCGTGCACGGGGCTGTTGCCGAACTTCTGCTTGTGCTTTTTCCGGATCGTCGTGGCGTTGTCGCGAAGCCAGTTCATGAACAGGCCGCGGGCGTCGTACTCGTTAAACTCGACGTCGTCATCGCACATCAGCAACGCGCTACAGTCATCCGTCGACTCGTATTCGATTGCGCCGCCACACTCAGCTGGGAGACGGAATTTGGTATATATCCCTTGTCGACCAGTCCCGGGTCTGCGAGGCCCACGAGCAGCCGCCATTGTCCAGTACCTGGGCGTCGATATGCCCGACCTTGCCAAGGCCGAAGTCCTCGTCGATTCTTGGGGCCTCGAGGGTCAGGAAGTTCTGTCTCTTCTATCTACTAAAAGCAGCATCAGACCAACCAGAACCGCGGGTATCCGGCTCTGCTAGCTTCACAACAGAATACCAGAGACTCAGATCTTGTGTCCTTACCGGGGTGAAATTAGACCTCACAGATCTCTGGATGAGCATCTCCGGCGGTTTCTTAGCAAGTACGATACCAAGGAGACGCTGCCTCTTATCTGTTACGGTGGTCATGGCGAGAACATGAGCCTCTTCTTCCCCTTGCCGCTTCCTGGACCTTCCTCAGCTTGGCGATGGTCATTCACCAATTCCACTATCAGGCTGACTCTGATCACAGCGTTGATGATCATCTCAGTCGATATTGTTGTCGTCGTTGTCGACGATAGATGAGACGACATGTTCGTCGCCTCCGCCTGGCCGAGACCGCTTTCTGGGACTGTCACTTCGGGGTTGGGAGGTGGTATACAGTGCTTTAGCTTGTTCAAGGTTGCGCGTCTCGGCGGAATGGCTACTGGTTGAAGGGTCGTAAACACACACTCGGCGAGGGGTGGTTTGGCAGGTGACGAGAAATGGCGCCAAGATGGGCGAAAAGACTGTGTAGGCGAAGCGGGCGAATAAGCACTCGACGCTACACCACATCGGGAGCAGCTTCATGTCGTGATAACTAGCGGGAGTTGAACTGTGCTAGGGCTAGGGTTAACACGATGAGTCAGCGTACGCACAGGGCCTATACCAAAATCAAAATAGAATGGGAATCATCAATTCAATCAATCTTCTTTTCCCTAAGGCCTCAGGAGATTCCTCTACCACTCCGCTCCAAGCCGCGACATCAGGGAGGGCTGAACACGCAGCAATGGATGACGGCGGGGCTTCGCTTTGCAACAGCCGCGTATCCAAGAATGCACAACCCTACATTTACACTCCGCTTCGTACCAAATCCACGATCCGTCTGGTAAAAATTCTTCCGGAAAAGAAAGCCGGCAAAGTCGTCGGCACGATTTTCCATTTTGAGGAAGCTGAAGCCCCGCGGTACCATGCGTTGTCCTACCTCTGGGGAGATGCTACGCCAGCCGGGGCTATCTATCTCGGTGACACCGCCGCAGATACTTATCTTCGCCCATTGCATGCAAATCTCCTCAGCTTTCTCGACAGCATGTGGGAACAAACAAGGTTCGACATTTTCCTCTGGATCGACTCTCTGTGCCTGAACCAAGAGGATGTGCAGGAGAAATCGCAGCAGGTGCCACGCATGGGCAGGATATATGCAAATGCGGGCGAGGCCCTGATCTGGCTCGGGCAGGACTCCGCCGGAGAGGAGATGCTAAGAACACTTCAGAACGGCCGGTATTCGAAAGAGGCGGGGAGTTTCATTCTCCGTCTGCCATACTGGACACGCGTCTGGATCATACAGGAGGTTGTCATCCCCACTTTCGCTCTCGTCGTGTATGGCAGAGCCTCCATCGATTTTGAAACTCTGTTCACGCAGATGGCGTTCTACAAATGGCAACCCGGCAACTCGTTTTTCTTCTTCAACATTGGTGAACTTCGAAAGCGAGGTGGGAAGATATCACTCGCCCAGTTGGTTTCCAACTTTCCCAGCAGCAGCAGTACCAGGGACATTGACAAAATCTACGGCTTGCTTGGATTAGCAGAGGAATCCGAGAATGGACCCTCGGTCGCGGAATTGATTGGAGTGAACTATGAGAAAAGCTTGTATGAAGTGATGTGGGACACGATATTCGAATGCAGCGAGGCCTGGGATCAACACTGGGACGTTGCGTATGGAATGCGTAGGCTGCTCGAAGACCGCAACAAAAGCTGGCTGAATGAGGATATCACCATACTCGAAGACTATGTGCAGAATCCGAGGACTTCGGACCGACATGCTCTCTTCGGCGAGATTGCGTTGCGGGCGTGTGCGTTGGCGACCAGCTTAAAGTACAACGAGGAAGAATTCTGGACAAATGCTATTGACGAGTATGGAACATCCGAGCGACACAAGCCCTCTGGGAACTACACGGAGCTACAAAACGCTGCAGCGATTGGCCTTGGGCTCACGCGGTTTGCGGAGCTTACGCATTCGACCTGGTTGTCAAGCTTGAGCCGACGATTAATTCTCTGCTCCGAGTGGAAAGTAAAAACACAGCGGTCTCCTGGGTTATACGTCGAGCAGCTTACCACTCCCGTTCCCACGTCCATCTCTCAGGCATACCTAGAATCCTTCAACACAAAAAAAATAGCCTTTAAGATGCAACTTGACTCTGCGCAGCTGGCCGTTGAATTGGACACCGAGCAGGGTCTGAGCCATTGCTGGGCGTTGAAGATCGTGGTAAATTGAGTCTGCTCTAACACGCAAGTCTTTCAGTATCCTCCATCATCGACTCTCACTACGCTATCGCGAGGATAACGTTTTGTCAATGCATCAGGTTGAAAGCTTGGCGGCAAGGGATACTGTTATGTAGCATGGGTCCCTCAACGCATGTGGCGTTAATTGATGGAACTTTAACTATAGTCCACGCGGCAGTCTACTAAACTCGGTTTCTTTTACCCCACTTTTTCTAGGAAATAGGGGGTAGATTCGATTACTGTATAGGGGGTAGACGCAAGTTTGTTCCCAAAGGTGTATAGTTATAAAAATGGTACCGTTTGAATTGCAAGAAGAAAACTAAAACTTCTATTTTTTTAAATTTCCTATACAATATTTAATTATTAAGATATAGGAGTGAGAAGATATTAAGGGTAAAAGGTCTAAACCTATTATACAATTAGTATAATATATATTCGGCTACTTAATTAAAATAAATAAAACCGATATATATTAAATTATTAGTTTTTAGTAATTAAAACGTACGTTTTTAATTTATTATATAATACGTAATATTGGAGAAAGGTTCAATTTAATTTAATATAATTCCACGTAAATATAAAGGTGTTTTAAGGTTTAGAATCCTCCTAATAAATAAGCTTTTTTATCCCTATAAACTTAATTAAAAAACCCTTATAAAAAACCAGCTACAAAAATGCAATTAAGAGAGCTTTTAGCTAAAATATATAATATAATTAATCATTTTTTTCTTACAATTTAATAATATCTTACCACAACCCCTTTAACTAAAACTATAAGCGTTATATTATATAATAAAAAAGATAATACATATTATATTATATAGAAGATAATTAATAAATCGCATATTAAAGTTTTAAGATTATACAAGATATAAACTTAAATATAATTAGAATAAATTCCCGTATATATTTAAGATATTTTTAAAATATATATACAAAAAATATAAAAGTTCCTTAAAAAAATCAGATATTATATAATATAATAAAAATCCTAAGGTATAATATAATCATTAGGATTTAAGGTATAATACCGTAAATAGCCGCCGCTATAGTATTAATTATTTTCTAAAAGTAGGGTATTATATAATAAGAATTCCCAAATTGTATAAATTTGTATTTTTACAAATATATTATATTTTATCTATATAGGTAAAATAGTAAGTATATAAAATTACTATTATTATTAAAAACTTCTAATATAAAAAAGTATTATAGGTTATAGGCGTATAAATCCGCCATTACCTTTACAAACTCCTAATATAAAAACCATTATATAGTATACGTATATTATCGCTATTACTACCCCTAATTACCCAATTATCCTACTAAGGCCCGTAACTTTAGCTCATAATAGTATAAGCCTAAAAAACGCGTCTAAGAATTACTAGCTCTGAACCCTATACTATATCGCTATATAAAAACTAGCGTTTGCCCTTACCTTTACCCCCTTTTTACAAAAGGTTTTCAAAACGCTTTCTTTAGCGCTATACCTTTACATTTAAGCCCTTAGCCCGATAAAAGGCTTAATACGTAGTATTTCTTAAATCCTTTATATAACCTATAACTTTATTCCTCTAATTAATTAATTTATTATATAAGTTTGGGTTTAGGATACCATTATTAGTTTTAATTAAATTTATACTAATAAATTATAATAAATTATTATTAGTATTACTATTTTCCTTTTTATTACTAAAGTTTAATACTATTTACTTAAAGCTAGTACCGGTATTTTTTAGCGTCTAATACCTTAAGGTCTTGCTTGATTTAAAGGGGATAGGTATATTATATTTAATTACTATATAAGTTAGTTATTTTATCTAACTATACCGTAATATATATATTAGGTCCTGTATCAGCCCCCCTACCTACTCCATAGTAGGAATATTTTATCTTTTAATCTACTAATACGTAATTAGAGTACGTATTATTAAAATGGCCCTATATAATAAGGTAATATTTAAAGAATTTTTTATTCCCGGTATTATAACGGTTTATATAAGGGCCGTTATTTAATTATTCGCCTTTTAATACTAATACCAAAATATTTCCGCGTTGAGTATTTTTAATTAAGGTTTACTATATTAGGTATTACTTAATAAAGTTATTGTATTTAATAAGTATAATTTTATTAGGCAATCCCGATTTTAAGATAGTTATACGGGTAGTTGTATTAGCGTACTTAGTGAGGCTTTATAGTATAAAAGGCCAAGGGGCTATAAAGAAGTTAATATACTTTTTGTTATTAATATAATCCACTAGTATACCTATAAACTATTTAATAATAACGGTAGTAATCTTAACCTGTCTATAAGAAGGTATTATTACTATACGCGTTATTAATATATTAGATATAATTAATTATAAGTTGTATATACCTTATAAACGTTATTAGGGGTGGGAGTGAGGTGGATAAGCTGTATAAGGCGGTAGATACTATAACTTATTAATTATTAATATTAGTTAGAATTTTAAATAATACTTAATAAACGGTAATACTAATAAGTAGTCTGGGGTAGAAAATAATGGAATTATACGAAAGGTAAAAGTAGGTAGAAACTTGGATAATTAGAGTATAATAAGAGGTAAAATAGTATAAATTGCAAATTGTATAATATATTGGTTAGGAAAAACTAAAAAGGGCCATTTTATAAAGTATACAATATGGGGAAATATATAGGGAGTATTAAAAGTATATATATAATATACAAGCGGGAAAATAAGTAGGAAAATATTATATACTTTAGGCTGGAGCGGGTGATGTATTATGGGCTGTATTAGGTGTGAATTTTTTAATTACGTATACGAAAATAAAGGTATAAAGTAGGTAGAGTATATATATATATAGTATACAGAGTAAGAAAATATTACGTACCTTAAGATACAATATGCGATATATTACGGGTTATATTAAGTATAAATTTAACTATAGTCCACGCAGCAGTCTACTAGACTCGGTTTCTTTTGCCCCACTTTTTCTAGGAAACAGGGGGTAGACTCGATTACTGTACAGGGGGTAGACGCGAGTTTGTTCCCAAAGGTGTACAGTTATAAAAATGGTACCGTTTGAATTGTAAGAAGAAAACTAAAACTTCTGTCTCTTCAGATTTCCTGTATAATGTCTGGTTATTGAGATATAGGGGTGAGAAGATGTTAGGGGTAAAAGGTCTGAACCTGCTATACAATTAGTACAATGTACATTCGGCTACTTAACTAAAATGAATGAAACCGATATGTATCGAATCGCTAGTTTCTAGCGATTAAAACGTACGTTTTTAATTTGCTTTATAATACGTAGTGTTGGAAAAAGGTTTAATTTGATTTGGTACAATCCCGCGCAAATGTGAGGGTATTTTAAGGTTTGGGGTCCTCTTATATAAATAAGCTTTTTTATCCTTATAAATTCGATTAAAAAACCCTTGTAGAAAGCTAGCTACAAAAATGCAATTGAGAGAGCTTTTAGCCAAAATATATAATACAATTAATCGTTCTTTTCTTACAATCTAATGGCACCTTACCACAGCCCCTTCAATTAAGATTATGGGCGTTGTACTGTATAATAAAAAAGACGATGCGTATTGTATTATATAGAAGATAATTAATAAATCGCGTATTAAAGTTTCGAGATTATATAAGATACAGACCTGGATATAACTAGAACAAATTCCCGTATATGTTTAAGATATTTTTAAAATATATATACGAGAGACATAAAAGCTCCCCAAAGAAATCAGATATTACATAATATAATAAAAATCCCAAGGTATAATATGGTTATTAGGATCCAAGGTATAATACCGCAAATAGCCGCCGCTATAGTATCAACTATTTTCTAAAGGTAGGGTATTATATAGTAAGGATCCCCGAATTATATAGATTTGTATTTTTATAAACGTATCGTATTTTATCTATATAGGTAAAATAGTAAGCGTATAAAACTACTATTGCTGTTATAAACTTCTAATATAAAAAAATATTGTAAGTTATAGGCGTATAAATCCGCCATCGCCTCTACAAATTCCCAATATAAAAAACATTGTAAAATGGTATACGTATATCATTGCTATTGCTACTTCTAACTGCCTGGTTATCCCATTAAGGCTCGTAACCCCAGCTCACGATAGTATAGGCCTAAGAAACGCGTCCAAGAATCACCAGCTTTAAACCCTATACCATGTCGTTGTATAAAACTAATACCTGCCCTTACCCTTGCCCCCCTTTTGCAAAAGGTCTTCGAAACGCTCTCTTTAGCGTTATACCTTTATATTTAAGCCCTTAGCCCGATGAGAGGCCTGGTACGTAGCGTTCCTTAAGTCCTTTATATAATTTATAGCTTTATTCCTTTAATCGACTAACTTGTTATACGAGTTCGGGCTTAGGATACCGCTGTTAGTTTCAATCAAGTTTGTACTAATAGATTATAATAAGTCGTCGTTAGTATTATTATTCTCCTCCTTATCGCTAAAGTCTAATACTACTTACTTAAAGCTAGTACCGGTATTTTTTAACGTCTAGTACCTTAAGGTCTTGCTTAATTTAAAGGGGACAGGTATATTGTACTTAATTGCTATATAAATCAGTCATTTTATCCAACCATACTATAGTATATATACTAAATCCTATATTAGCCCCCCCGCCTACTCCGTAGTAGGAACACTTCGTCTTCTAGTCTACCGATACGCAGTTAGAGTACGCGTTATTGAAATGGCCCTATACAGTAAGGTAATACTTAAAGAACTTCTTATTCCCGGTATTGTAACGGTTTATATAAAGGCCGTCGTCCAGCTGTTCGCCTCTCAATACTAGTACCAAAGCATTTCCACGTTAAGTATTTTTAATCAAGGTTTACTACGTTAGGTACTACTTAATGAAGTTATCGTATTTAATAAGTATAATTTTATTAGGCGATCCCGATTTTAGAATAATTATACGGGTAGTTGTATTAGCGTATTTGGCAAGGTTTTGCAGTATAAAAGGCTAAGGGGCTACGGAAAAGTTAATATACTTTTCGTTATTAATATAGTCCGCCGGTATACCCGCAGGCCACTTAATAGCGGCAGTAGTAGTCTTAGCCTATCCGCGAGGAGGTATTGCTGCTATATATATCGTTAATACATTGGATATAACCAGCTATAGGCTATATATACCTTGTAAACGTTATTGGGGGTAGGAGTAAGGCGGATAAGCTGTATAAGGCGGTAAATGCTATAACTTATTAATTATTAGCATTAGCTGGAATTTTATATAATACCTAGTAAACGGTAATACTAGTAGGCAGCTTAGAGCAGAGAATAATGGGATTATACGAAAAGTAAGGGCAGGTAGAGACTTAAATAATTAAAGTATAGTAAAAGGTAAAGTAGTATAAATTGCGAATTGTATAATATATTAGTTGGGAGAAACTAAGAAGGGCCATCTTATAAAATATACGACGTTAGGAAATGCATGGGGAGTATCGGGAGTGTATATATAGTATACAAGCGGGAGAATAAGTAGGAAAATGTTATGTACCTTAGGCTAAAGCGGGTAATATACCGTAGGTTGTGTTAGGTGTAAATTTCTCAATTACGTATACGAAGATAGAGGTGTAAAGTGGGTAAAGTATATGTGTATATAATATATAGAGTAAGAAAATATCACGTACCTTAAGATATAATATACGATATATTACGAGTTGTACTAGGTATAAATTTCTTAATTATATGTATAAAAATAAAGGCAGAGTATAAGGTAATGGAGAGTGTGTTTGGTGTATAGAGCAGCAAAATAAGAAAGAGAGTGTTATGTACCTTAAGCTGGGGCGTATAATATACCGTAGGTTGTACTAGGTATAAGTTTCTCGGACATATATATAAGGTTGGGAGTAGAAAATGGGCAGAGAGAAAAAGTGTATATATATATACAGAGTAAGAAAATGTTACGTACCTTAAGCTGGAGTAGGCGATATGTAGTAAGCTGTGCTGGGTGTGAGTTTCTTAGACGCGTGTACGAGGTTGGGGGTGGAAAGTGAGCAGAGAGTGTGTGTGAGTGGTGTATAGAGCAAGAAAATATCACGCACCTCGAGATAAAGTGGGCGATGTGCTGCGGGCTGTGCTAGGCGTGAATTTCTCGGTTGTACGTACGAAGATGGAGGTAGAGTATAAGGTGATAAAGAGTGTACTTGGTGTAGGTAGTAAAATAAGAAAGAAAATGTTACGTACCTTAAATTGGAGCGGGTAATGTGCCGAAAGCTGTGCTGAGCGTGAGTTTCTCAACCGCGCGTACGAAGATAAAGGTACAAAGTGGGCAGAGTATATATGTATATGTAGTATATAGAGTAAGAAAATATCACGTACCTTGAGATAAAGTAGGCGATGTGCTACAGGCTGTACTAAGTATGAGATTCTTAATTACGTATATAAAGGTGGGGTGGAAAGTAAGTAGAGGGAGAGTATACTTGGTATATAAAGCAGAAAAATGAGAAAGAAAATATAATATACTTTAAGCTAGAACGGGTAATGTACCGAAAGCTGTACTAAGTGTAAGTTTCTTAACCGTACGTACAAAAATAAACGTATAAAGTAGGCAGAGAGTATATATATAGTATACAGAGCAAGAAAATATTACGTACCTTAAGATATAGCGAGCAATAGGCTATGGGTTATTAAGGTAGGTAGTAATTAAAGTTGTTATATAAAGGAAAAAAGGTGGTAAAAGGCGGAGGGTAAGGGGGGTATTTATACCCAGGAATTATACCAGCCATTAAGGTGCTGGTTTCCACTATTCTTAGTAAGTAGGCCCGATTTTGCTATTACTGGTTTGCTCCTTCCTTTACAGTTCCAGGCAAAAACAACGCTATACGCAGTTATTTAGTACTGTGGTTTGCTCTTCAATGCAGCGGCAGTATTGTACGTAGTTGATATTAAATAAAAAACCAGCAATTATATTAATTTTTATCTTATAACTCGACATACGCGTTATATACCAACCCAGGTCTTATAGCTCCTATTCGCAAAATTGCTATACAATAGCAACATTAGGTTAAATATCAATAATCAGTTTATATCCTCAACACTATATATATTATATATTATCTAAAATACCACATTAATACTAGAAACGCCAGTTATTAAATCGGATAACTCCTTATACCGTATATTTACTTACCAGGTTAAATAAACTTCGCTAGCTACCTAAATGTAATTTTGGCTAGAAAGCTCCCCCACAGTATTATACCATCTTCTCCAACGGGATACTTTATTATACTATAATATTATACTATTTTATATTAATAATTAAACAAGCTAAAGAATTAACCTATCACAATACCTCTCTAATATACAGGGGCTTTAATTCGTTATCACTAGGAGTTCCAACCTGCAGCTGACAAAAAAGGTTAAATAAATCCACTTTAGGTCAGTACATACCACCAATTCAAAAAACCAATATATCTTCACAACCTCTTCTTACCGTACAACTCTCAAATTAGTAAACCATTAGCTTTTATTACAGCTTATCTTCTTATCCTATCAAATCAATTTTCCCACGTACACTTTTATATAATCCTATACCCAAACATTACGTAATATCTTTACATTTAACTCCTATAAAACTATTCCATCATCTCGAAAAGTACAATCTCTTTATTTATACAAGCTATTATTACTACGTACTCCCCAACAAAACCAAAATACACCTTACTAACCAGCATAAGGGCATACCTCTCGCGATTCGGAAGATTATTATACAGCGTTTAACTTTATCTAATACGAAATTTTAAAAACAAACCAATCTTAATTTCCTCAAGCTACCCAAAAGACCAGTACCTATAATTCCCCAACTTAAAGGGCCTTTCTACAATAACTTATCTTATATTACATATCCGTATACTATAATATTAGTTAAAACTATACAGGACCACTACAAAAACAACCACAACTAGGTCAACCCAAGGCCTTAAGGCTGGTTAACAACTACAATAGGCGCTACTATACCGTAACGTACCAAAGTTCCGTATCAGCGTTTCTTTACTAAAAGAAAAAATTTAACCTACTTTAAGGTTATTATACCTATTCTAATACGCAATATTACACTAAGTAAACATTCCAAACAACTAATAACGGTACAGCAATTTATCAACTTAGCTATAAAGCAAATAAATAGCATATAATATACTATAAGCGTTATTAGTAATAAATTCGGGTCCCTCAAATTCAATCCCTAAATTCAGCATACAAGGTAGAGTAAACACTTCAATAAGTTATCGTTTAGTATAATCCAGCAACTAACCAGCAAAGATCCAAAAACTAGGTAACCGGATATACTAGAAATATCAATACAGCAGCAAAAAGAGTACTCACCGCAACTAAATTTCCTCCAGGAGGCCGTTAATACTATTATACAAAAGGCGTAACTAGCGTCTAACCGTTTAAAAGCCGGTTTAGCCGTATTATTCGAAATCATTAACGAGTCGGGAAACAAGTCACAGCACCCTTTCAACGTACAGGTTAAAATCACCACCATTATTAGGTATACCAAAATCTAGCAAAGGGCCATACTATACATTTACCGTACCCAAGTATTCCTCGAAAATCCGTACATCTAGGAGAAGTTTATACTATAAAAGATAACGCCGCATCAAAAGGATTTATAGCAGCTTATTATCCAAGCGGCCAAAAAGCAACTATACGATATACTTAAGGGTAATAACCGTACAACCCTTAACCAGCTTATCCTTAACTTTTTAATTAGTTTACTTAACTACCAACTACTAAACCAACCGTATAAAAGTCCTCTATTATCAACGCTAACGGGGATAAACGTTAATCTAATATACAATATCTAGGTAACCCCTGTAATATATACTAATAAATATTCTACAATCCTCCGGGTAGCAAAATACCTAGTTCTATATCAAAACCAGCTGGAAACAAAAAAAATTCCGACGCAGGAAAATAATAAACCAGCCCCGTATATATATTACACTCCTACTAAATAACAACTAACCCCTATACTAAATAATAACGGATTTTTTAAACTTATATAAGCGAAAACCTTGCGCTTCCTTTAGTAATTTACCCAGGAGAATCAGCTTACGCCCTTCAATTAAATCATTAATACTAAAACGTACGGTATAAAACTCGCCCGAAATAACGCGTAAGAGGGCTATATCTTATAAAGCGGTAAAAACGGGACAACTTTTTCGTACAAGCAATAATCTTTTACAATAATAAATCTCTTAAAAATAATACAAAAACTTATACAATCCCTAAAAAACCTTATAAACGAGCTTATCTTTACACCCTATAGCTATACGCTACCGGAGATTCCGGATAATATAAAGGACGATTTATACGATCCTACACCCGGTTTCTCCTTTATAAGGAACCCAGAAAACGAGTTGTGGATTAAGCCAGGCCGCAGGTGGCTCTATCCTTTAATCCGCAACGGATACTAGTAGCATCCGTTGAAATTTATATAGCCCCACAGCCCCACAGGGGGTAGGATCCGTTATAACCTTTAAAAGTAGGATCCAATGACTTTCTTCTAGTAAAAACGTATAAAACCTACATATATTAAAAGCTCTCAATCACATATATAATCCTATCCAACCCCAGGCTCGTACAATTAATCCTAAAGTAGTTACAATAATAGGAAAGTTTTACATCTATTTTCGTAAAGAGCGATACCAAGGCCGGACCTAGCCAATTAAATACTTACACCCCACCCAAAGAAGGCTGCGTACAAGCCAAAGGATTAACCTCAATAGGCAAATTTCGCAAAAAAAGCAAATCATTATTACAACATATACCAAAAAGTAAGATAAAGCCGTTTAAAATTTTACTATCGTACAAGCTACTTATTTATACTATATATAAATATTACATTTTTATTAACGAAATCCCAACCCATTTCAAGAACCAATACCAGCAACTTATACCTATAAAGCGATAAACTATTTTCGAAACAGCCTACAACCCCAACTTATACGACAATTAACAATCGCTTAACACTCTCAAAATACCAACGGAGCCTATCCTACCAATCGCTAAACTAAAAGGCCTATTTATAAGGGCTTTTCGCTACGATATATACCGATTTGTAACTTATACGGTACGTTATTAATTTCCCGTATCGTATAATTACTAATTACTTTTACTTAGGTACAAACAATGCAAAAGCATTACCGTTGGGTTTACAATTAGGTTAATCCTTATACAAAAGGAAGCAACACTTACCAACAGCCGGTACATCTTCCAAAAAAGCCATAAACCGGGGGGGTTTTTTACCAACGGTTCTTCCCAAAAAGGCACGCATCTTAATAATTTAAAATTACGCCGGTTCTAAAAGCTATACGATTAAAATCACCGGTTTAGGAAAAAGGCAATTTCTCTTCCCAAATCATTACTAATTTCCAAAATACCTAGTAACGTACGATTACTATTTAAAAGTTTAAGGGCAAGATTATACCGAATTAATAGCTTAATTAAATACGGTAGGTAACCTATTTATAGGATTTTCCAGCGGATTGGGTCTAGTTATTAATTTCAATAAAGGTTAAGGAAAGCTGGTATTAGTAGGGTTATACGGTATTTAAAAGCTTTATTAATCCAAACAAATTACTTTTAACAGCCTAAAAGTACCTTAATAAAATTATACAATTAGCCCAGGGCTTTTATACAATCAATAGTACTAAAATAACGGTACTTTTCGAAACCAACCAGGTAGATTACCAAAAACCAAAGCTAACCTACCCATTCAATACCCAATTAAAACCCGAAACAATAATATAGTACATTGGTTATTAAAAACGTATCGTCAGGTATATCTTCCGTACAATAATCTTAGATAAAAATAATCGACCCCCGTTTAAGCCGATAAGATAATAACAAAACGTACTTAACAAATTTGTTAATAGTATTAACTAACGTAAGTTGTACGATTCCGTAAATAAAATTTACTTAAACTTTCTAATTACGCTTCTAAACCACAAATTCAAGGGTTTAAATTACGACAACGTACTTCTCTCGGCACTTACGGCTATAGGGGTCCGGGAGGATGGCGGCTAGTATACGCCGGATCAGTACACGACAATCTACTTAGCTATTATTACCGTTATACGGATACTTATCGTATATTAATTATATTTCGAGGTTAAGGATTCCAATAATCCAGATAAAGGGTTTTTCAATATCGTACGATACAAAATAATCAGGTTTATAACTATTACCAGTATATCTACCAAGCCGCAGCTAATAAACTAGATCTTCAGGGCCAAATCGTACAATTTAAAAATCATTTATACTACCCCGGCCCAAGCTTAAATTACGTAATCTAAAAACAACAAAGTTACGTTACAATTAGTTTCATTCACACTCAACCAACTCTTGGAGATACTACACAAAATAATCTTACGCTTAAATCATACAATACGTTCTTTAACGTTTAAAAAGGATAACATACAGCAACCCAAAATTAATTAGCTTAAATTATATAATAATATAAGTAATAATTAAGTAGCTTTTTTGTTTATTTAAAACCAACGGAATAGGTATCTCCAGAATCTCGATACGTAATTTATATAAAAATTAGCCTAAAATACAAGGTTATAAGCCAGGTAGTGTAAATTAAAAACAACATATATACAACCCGCAACCCGTAAAACGTATCTAAATATAATAAATTCGTTCCAAAAACATCTTCTCTTTATAATCCATTTACTTACTAAGCAACTAGCTTATATAACGGAAATACTCAATATCCAGTATTTTAATACTCCATACAATTATCTCCGTAACGTTTTTATCGAAAATAAAATAATTTACTTACAATATTTTTACCACAAGGGCTACCAATATATTAGCAATACTAAAGTTATTAATCATTATCTCCCTATCCTTTAATCCGCAACGGATGCTAGTAGCATCCGTTGAAATTTGTATGGCCCCACAGCCCTACAGGGGGTAGGATCCGTTGTAACCTTTAGGAGTAGGATCCGATGACTTTCTTTTGGTAAAAACGTATAAAACCTATATGTATCGAAAGCTCTTAATTACGCATATAATCCTGTCCAACCCCAGGCTCGTACGATTAGTCCTAAGGTGGTTGCGATGGTAGGAAAGTTTTGCACCTGTTTTCGTAAGGAGCGATACCAAGGCCGGACCTAGCCAATTAAATACTTATACCCTACCTAGGGGAGGCTGCGTATAAGCCAAAGGATTAACCCCGGTAGGCAAATTTCGCTTAGAAAAAGCAAATCATTATTACAATATATACTAAAAAGCAAAATGGAGCCGTTTAAAATCTTACTATTGTACGAGTTACTTATTTATACTATATGTAGATATTACGTTTTTGTTAACGAAATCCCAACCTATTTTAAGGATTAATACCGGTAACTTATACTTATAAAGCGACAGGTTATTTTTAAAGTAGCCTATAACCCCGACTTGTACGATAATTAACAATCGCTTAGTACTCTTAAAATGTTAACGGAGCCTATTCTATTAATTACTAAACTAAAGGGCCTATTTATAGGGGCTTTTCGCTACGATATATGCTAGTTTATAACTTGTATGGTACGTTATTAGTTTCCCGTATTATATAATTGCTAATTGCTTTTACTTAAGTATAAATAATGTAAAAGTATTACTGTTAGGTTTATAATTGGGTTAATCCTCGTACGAAAAAAGGCAATACTTGCTAGCGGTTGGTATATTTTCCGAAAGAGTTATAAACTGGGGGGGTTTCTTGCCAATGGTTTTTCCCAAAAAGGCGCGTATTTTAATAGTTTAAGGTTACATTAATTCCAGAAACTATACAATTGGAATTACCGGTTTAGGAGGAGGGTGATTTCTCTTTTTAAATTATCGCTAGTTTTTAGGATACCTAGTAACGTACTATTACTATTTAAAAATCCGAGGGTAAAATTATACCAAACCAATAGCTTAATTAAGTACGGTAGGTAACTTATTTACAGGATTTTCCAGCGGATTGGGTTTAGTTATTAGTTTCGATAGAGGCCGAGGAAGGTTGGTATTAGTAGGGTTATACGGTATTTAAAAGCTTTATTAATTTAAACGAGTTGCTTTTAGTAACCTAAAAGTACCTTGATAGGATTGTATAATTGGCCTAGGGTTTTTATACGATTGATAATGCTGGGATAATAATACTTTTTAAGGCCAATTAGGTAAATTATTAAAAGCCAAAGCTAACTTACCTGTTTAATATCTAATTGGAACCTAAAACGATAATACGGTATATTGGTTATTAAAAACGTATTATCGGGTATATTTTCCGTATAATAGTCTTAAACGAAAATAATTGACCCCTATTTAAGCTAATAAGATAACAATAAAGCGTACTCGGCAAGTTTATTAATAATATTAGCTAACGTAAATTATACGATTCCGTAAATAAGGCTTATTTGGACTTTCTAATTACGTTTTTAAATTACGAGTTTAAGGGTTTAAATTACAATAACGTACTTTTCTTAGCATTTACGGTTATAGGGGTCCGGGAGGATAGCGGCTAATATACACCGGATTAATATACGATAATTTACTTGGCTATTATTACTATTATACGGATGCTTATTGTATATTAATCGTATCTCGAGGCTAAGGATTCCGATAATTTAGATAAAAGGCTTTTTGATATCGTACGATATAAAATAATTAGGTTTATAACTGTTATTAGTATATTTACTAGGTTGTAGTTAATGGATTGGATTTTCGGGGCCAGATTATACAATTTAAGGATCGTTTATACTACCCCGGCCCGAGCCTAAGTTGCGTAGTTTGAAAATAATAGGGTTACGTTACGGTTAGTTTCGTTTACGTTTAATTAGCTTTCGGAAATACTATATAAAATGATCTTACGCTTAGATTATATAATGCGTTTTTTAATATTTAAGGAGGATAATGTATAATAACCCAAAATTAATTAGCTTGGATTATACGATAATATAGGTAACGATTAGGTAGTTTTTTCGTTTATTTAAAACTGACGGAATAGGTATTTCCAGAATCTTGATATATAACTTATACGAAAATTAGCCCAAAATACAAGGTTATAAACCAGGTAGCGTAAGTTAGAAACAACATATATACGACCCGCAGTTCGTAAAACGTATCTGGATATAATAAATTTATTCCGGAAGCATCTTCTCTTTGCAATCTATTTACTTATTAGGTAGCCGGTTTATATAACGGAGATACTTAGCATCTGGTATTTTAATACTCCGTATAATTATCTTCGTAACGTTTTTATTGAGAATAGAATGGTTTGCTTATAGTATTCTTACCACAAGGGCTACTAGTATACTAGCAGTATTAAGGTTATTAATCGTTATCTCCTTAAAACTCTCGGTAAAATCTTCGTACAATATCTTATTCTAATTATTCCGTTTTACTAATAGATTTAAATCGATACCGGCTACGGGAAGGTAATTAGCTTATTTATTTGGGAAAAAAGCTTTATACAACTCTAAAGGTTTAGTTTAGATAATAATAGTTTAATATAATTATAAAACTCGGATAAAATACGCTGGATATTAAAAACTAAAAGTAACGAATTTTTAGGCTATAAGATTACAATTTCTATATAGCGGTATATTATTATTGCTATTATTTGCTAGTTTTTTTAAAATATCTTTCCGCAGGGGCAGGGGTGGGGCTAGGGTTAGGGGTTTAGGAAAGGCGGCTTATACGATGAAAATAAGGATTCGGAGGATAAATTGGGCTTAAATTAGTATATTAATTATATCGTCAATATATAGGCCGGGTACTTATTATATATGGCTAATATGATTTACGGTTGGGATCTCTAATAATTAACGCAAAGGTTAATTATACGAGACGAACTTTTCCGGTAAACCAGTATGGTATAGTATCGGCTATTATAATTTAATTCGTACAATAATGGTTACATTTATTCGGTTTTAAACCGGCCCAAAAACGGTAAGGCTTTCCGGGTCCGGTAAATACGGTTAGGGGTACTATAGCAAGCCGATTTACTAAGTAGTTTGCGGGATATATATTAAGACCCGGAATTGGTATTTCGTAGCAATTAGCAAAGGGTATTGGAATATATTATACAAGGTTTTACACTAGTATTTTAAGTTGCGGTAACTAGCTGTAGGAAAAGTATATCGTTTATACTGCTAACGTTTCTATCTAGTAGCAGGTTACTGGATAACGTTACGATTATTATTATACTATTTATTACGTTATAATACGATCTTTTTTCCCGGGTTTATACAATTGGGTTTAATTACGAGGTTTAATCGGAGGAAAGTATTATCGCAACGATTATATTAATTACACTAAAGTTATTTATTACTAAGGCGTTTACTAATTTTATTAACCAGTTGACCGTATAATAATAGCTTAATTGTATCGTTTTTAATAAGTATTATATAATTTTGGATTTTTCGTACGAATACTAGCTTAAGTTAATAATTATAGGTTAGGTTCTTTGCCGAATTGGCGTTTAGCTCATCTTTCTCACGGCTACGCTCCCGCCTAAGAACGAGGCTACGTTATAGCAAACGATTAATTTACCGGCGGAGCAGGTCCGAATTATACAAAGACGAACCGATCAGCCTAACATCGCGTACTTAATTTAATTTGTTAGCGACGATTAGAAGATTGCGAGTATAATTATTTAAATGGCTCGTAAGGTTTTAAACTCGGTAAGTTATACGAAGATTATTATTTATTACTGGAAAATCCAGTTAATAAAGGCCATTAGTTCCCGGTTGGGGTACAGGGTTTATTTTACCAATATTACGAATAAGGAAGAAAAAGACGAAATTATACGAAACTAGCGAAAAGAAGGGGGGGTAATTATTACGATTAACGCGTTTAGGGCTGGGCTTAATATTCCGAACGTACGGCTTATTATCCACGTAGATTTGCTAAAAACGCTTCGGGATTTTATATAAAAGAGTGGGCGTGCTAGGAAGGATGGGTTGCGATCCGAATCAGTTGTAATTACGGTTTAGGGTTGTACGAAAAAGGAAGATTGGAAAGGCAATTAAAGGTATATAAAAGAGGAAGATCGGAAAGGTAACCAGGTTTAATAGGTGGGAGAAGATATCGAAGAATACGTTAACGATTAAGTATTATATCGGCGGCTGATTTTATTCCGAGTAATGGACGGCTTTTACGATTATACGAGGTATGGGGAAGACAAGGCGTTATATAATTTTTATAAGGTTGTACGGAAGGTATAGCAGCAGCAAATAGCGGAAGATAATAAGTAAGGTATCGCAATTAATTATAACGCATAGGTAATATAACAATAGGCGATTCAGTATAGCCGTACGGTATAGGCTTAGATCAACGATATCGTACAAGGATTTCGATTTTTTAAAAATAATTGTACACTTTGCAAAATGGGTTGTAAGGAAGGATATATAGCGTACAAGTATAGCGTATCTGGGTAGAATTGTACAGTTGATTGGGAGGTTGTTAGTAAGTAGGCGGATGCGATATAAGTACTTAGCGATATCGTACGATGTAAAAAGCTTCCCAAGTACTACGCGTATTGGTATTGCTACGCGCTGTAGGGTTATTGCGAGCGTTAGTATGTGAAGGCGGGTGATGAAGGCAGCTTCGTACGAACGAATTTGATACATTGTACGTATTTATTGGTTATTTCGCAAGTTATAGCGGCTGGTATAATATTTGACTAGTGGAAGGTTTTAAAGGTGGCGGTAAGGATCGTACAAACGTAAGGTATACCAATTCCGGAAACGATATTATAGGAGGATTTTCTTTGTACGAGGGTTTGGTTTGGCAGTATGCAAACTATTAGTATTGTAATTATATTTTTACTATTAAGTAAGCCATATAGCTAGCAAATTGCATAATTTATTTTATTAGAAAAGAGTTTATTTAGTTATTATATAAGTTATAATATTATTTATTATAAATAAAATAAAAGGTAAAATAGCTATTATAAACTTAGAGTTAAGATATAGTATAAATTAATT
>Ga0247763_1000458_pt1 | contig 24185 bp, 30 predicted proteins | sample UWRJL141409B4_FD_179926 | JGI IMG/M metagenome (GOLD analysis project Ga0247763, IMG submission 179926) | Plant litter microbial communities from Arlington Agricultural Research Station in Wisconsin, United States - UWRJ-L141-409B-4 | ecosystem: Environmental > Terrestrial > Plant litter >...
CAGATTCAGATTTGTTGAGATTGATTTCATGTACCCCGTTTCTTTTCCATTCTATTCTTCAGACAGAATGCATTTTTTTTTTTTCAAGCTCAATAGAATGAATACATTACTTTATCCTCACTTTTTGTCCACATTCACCACGCCTTTACAAATCAATAAATGGGATGGCCTATAAAACAGACCATGCGGTAAAAAGCGTCAAGTTCGATGGTAGTTGAGTTGCCAGTTGAGAAATTAGGACTTGGCCACGACAGTATGTTATGAGCCCCAAACGCACTATGAAAAGACATGATATAAGCATATCCCCAACGCCAACCTACCCAACCTCTAGATTTGCCCTCCCTAGTGATCATAGACGTCATAAAAAAAACAGTGTCTTCCAAGCGCCTGTGTCAAAGCCGAGGCGCAGTCTCGCCGCCCTTTTGAGCCACGTGCTCCGTATCAAGCTTCTCTAGCCTATAATTCCCACTTCCCGACTCAACATCTTCTTCCCCTGTCCCTTCCTGAACCACATTCATGCCCGCTGGTAAAGCCTTCAATTCGCGGCCACGCTTCTCCGGTCCAAACAGTACCGTGACAATGATGCCCATGGCGATAATCGCAGTAGCAACTCCCATGACTGGTCCATAGGCCTCAACCTGCTTGCCAGTGGCGCTGGTGACAAAAGTCTCCTCTGCGACAGCATTGACAATCTGAGCCGACGGCGACGAGATCATGTTACCGATCTGGTACGTGATGCCTGGGAAGGAGGAGCGGAATGCGGGCGGCGATAGCTCGTTGAGGTGGATGGGGATGACGCCCCAGGCGCCCTGCACGAAGAACTGCATGAAGAAGCCCGACGCTGAGAGGGAGGCTTCACCCTGTGGAAGGATCCAGGCGGGAATGAGCAAGGCGGACGTGAACGCTGAGAGAGCTATGGTGCGGCGGCGACCAAGCCACTGTGAGATGTAGCCGATGATGGTGCCGCCGACCATGGCGCCGACCTTCATCATGATGGAAGCGCGGGAAGCTTCCGAGTTGTTAAGTTCCTTTTGAGTAAGCATGAAGGTGGTATAGCTGTCTTGCGAAGTGTGGCTGTAATCTGTTTTCCACACAAGAGATTAGTAAACTGGGGTCCGCTGTGGTTGTCGAGGTCTGGGGAACGTGGACTGACAGTTGAACCAGGTCATCAGAATGGAACAGTAAATACACATCTTCCATTCCTGTGCAAGCATGACTTTAGTCTCTTTCCAAAATGCCGAAGGGTTAGCACGGGCTTGGCCCGCCTTGCGAGCCTCGATAAACTGCGGAGACTCGGGGAAGAGACAGCGAAGAAGGCCGACAGCAATAGATACGCCGGCGCCAATCCAAAAGACTATCTTCCAGGATTCGGTACCACCACCGACACCCAGGTTGGCGCAAGCTGCGCAGACGTAGCCAAAGGAATAGCCCTGCTGCAAGAAGCCGGACATCAAACCGCGAGCATCGGCCGGGCTATTTTCAAGCGCCATGGCGATGGCGTTGCCATACACACCGCCCATGAACAGACCAAACAAGGCACGCACTGCCAGGAATTGAGCGAAAGTGGCGCTGTAGATGGTGGCAATTTGAAGCACACCAAGGACAATCATGTTAACGACCATGGGCCATTTCCGTCCCCATTTGTCACCGGCAAGGCCAAATGCTGCCGCACCGACCGACCTCAGCAGCAAGGTCAGTGTGATGGCCGAGGAGATGCTGGTCTTGGACGTGCCGTAATATGCCGCGAGCTTCACCTGCTGAATGGAAAGAGCATGAAAGTCGAAAGCATCGGCGCTCCAGGCCAAGAATCCGACGATGAAGAAGGCCCAGTCGCGGAGGGAGAGCTGTGCCATCAAGCTGATGGGATTGCGCAAAGGAACCGGCCGCGCCCATTCTGTTGATGTTACACCGTAGGCATTGGTAACAACGATACGTTGTTCCCAGATGAAAAGATCTTTCCAAGACTGGCGCGCAGTGGCCAAGACCCCCTTGGCGAAAGGATCGGCGGGCTTGCGAATGCTTTCCATGGTGATCTAGTGGCGGCTCTGAAATCTGCTGTGTTCAAGATGGGGAGGGGGTGCACGGCGGGTTTATAACAAGCGCTGCAATATGTAACGTTATATATGACTCGGATGATCGGCGGAGCCCTGTCAACTTGGGAAGGTGATGGTGAAAGAGGGGAGCAGAGCTGGCTAAGGAGAAGCCATGCAATGCAGTGTGACACCTCCGAGCGAACCATGTTCGGTTTCTCCATGTCTTGCACTTAAGTGGGATTGCCGCCCGTCAGCAGTCAATGAACCACTCTAGGCCCGGGGTCGCCTATGGAGCAGTGCGGGGGTTGGGCTGATGGCCTGCAATAAGCTCGCGATAGTCAGGGGATAAACTCTATTCTCAACACGAAGAGCACTCCTGGTGTGCTGCTCAACCGTTAAGACACTTCCGTAGTAGCGCAAAGTTGGGCCTCAGTGAGCATGTCCGTCGTCTTCTTTGGTGATGCTTGGCTCGCGTCACAATTGCGATCGGCTGCCGCTAAGAGATTCGTGGGCGTTTGCCAAGGACGCCATCGTGGATTGACGAGTCTTGGTCGATGCTTGACCGTTCCCTCCCGCTCCCGCCAAGCAACCTCCCGCGCGCTTCCTGGCCAATTGGCGACAGTAAATGCCTCGGCGAAATGGAACATTTTCTGAATCAGCAGTGTGCAACCAGATAATAACAGGGAAATCGCGGCAGTTGGGTGGAAATGGGCAATTGGATGGAGAAAGTCCCTTTGCGCAGAAATGCGCAGTGGGACGCACAAGTCGCGACCGCCCACTGGGAGGAAAGAGCAGTCTTGTGAGCCGTCTGCCTCCCGGCACCCCGACCATCCTCCACAGTTCGTCGACCCCGCCGTCAAGACCAAGTGATCCAGCTAACTGCAGCCCGTGTCCAGGGACATAACGCTAGCCCACAAGCTAAAATTTACGCCATCCCGTCGCTGGCAGGCTACACGCCCCTGGTCCAGGCCGTACCCAGCGAGTGGACAAAGGAATGGTCGATGGATCGGCATATCAGCAGACAGCAGTGCGTGTCATTACCACCTTCCTTGGTTGGCGACCCCCGTCCTGGATACTCGTATCATGTCAAGGCAGATGCTGACGACATGTTGCACCTCTTTTTGACCGTTCTCACTTCAACTGCGAGCTGTTTGGGCAACCAACCCAACGAAGGTTGAGAAAGTGCCCGGATGGTTATTGCTAACATTTGCTTTCACATTCAGGCCCCAATGCACCTTCCTGTCTTGGTGAGGGGAGCTGCAAACTCGAGTGGATCGGCTACAGCCATTGACCAACCAGAAATCCGGGGTATTAAAGTTTGAAGCTGCATCTGCCCTCCCCTTCAAAGGTGGAAATCGAGCCGACCCGTGACCCATACAAGCCGACCTTAGACGGAGAGCCTCAAAAGCCTAGAACTGTCCGGTGCATCACTTGGTCCGAGTCGTGTCCCACCTGCGCATCGGTCATGTGGTGACACCACTCCACCAGCTTATTACTAGCCTAGAGCAGTGAACTGCTCATTCTCTTCGAGCCAATTTCGGTGCCCATATTGTATCCTTGGGCGATGATCACTACTTAGCGAGAACGAGACCATGTCAGTTAGGTACCTCATCGATCATCTGCCAACCGCAACGGACTGAATACCGAACGGCCTGTTGCATCGCCATTGTTATCGGAAACAGGTACGTACCAACCAACTAATCGCCGGGTTTTCAATACCGGGTGCTTCCGCACTCAGGTCGAATTCCAGGTCTCCCAAACAGCAATTCCCGGGTCTGTAGGCTCGAGAGAACATATGACTGACTTTATAGCAGCGAAGGAAACAATTTGGTGTCTTTTGATCTCCAAGTGTAAAATCTGTGGATCAAAATACTGTCAGATTTCCGGGCTGAAATCTCCAGAGATCGAGGACCAAGCGCAAGTTTCGGAGTCTTTCCGACCACGATGCCGAGTTAGTATTCTCGTTGTCCATTGTCACAGATCCCAGCATAATGCAACAGCCCAACTGGGCAGTTAGTAAACGAGTTATGCTTGGCGGTCAAACGTACCATTCCCAAAGCCCCAGTCGGGAAACACTCAAACTCAGGTGTCGATGGTGTCGGCTTGATTACCGATTCACTACGTGACATTCTTAACGACAGCTTGATTCCCTCGCTTTTATGCGAACTGCACCAAGCCATAAACGCTTAGAGGGCAGGGCGCCGAGAAGCTGTTTACTCCGAACGGAAACTCTACCTCGCATATACTGCTCGTCTTGGCACCCATCATGCGGCTGAATATCTGGCCCCCAAGTCGGAAACGGTACCACAATCCGCTTGTCCAACTGTTGTCCAGCCCCGGAAACCCGGTGGCACGACTGAAAGACTGGCCAGTCGGAAAATGGCCTGCATTGCTGGGTTTGTCTGTCGACATCCTGGATGCAGATCCGGAAGTCTAAGTCCTTTGCAGAGACCGGAATTCATACTTCCAAATGAAGACATGAGCTCACTTGAATCAACATGCGGTGGGAGCGCCTCTCCATCTCTCTCTTGATGTGATTCATTCCTTAAGAGACATGCCCCTCACCCTTGGCTTCCGTTGTGGATCTATCTGCCCCTCTGCTTGTTCAACACCAGCTCAAGCGGCGTTGAACGACAGCCTAGGTACGCATATCCACACATCATGGCAGCCTCAGACAAATCGCGATTATACCGGAATCCCAACGAGACATACCAGGCCAACATCATCGTCTGCGCTGTTCTAACATGGGTCATCGGGGCCGGCTTTGTCGGTGTGCGCTTTTACACTCGCTGCCGGCTTCTTCACAATGGTCTCGGCGCCGAGGACTGGACCATCCTGGCCGCGTTGGTATTTGCGGGAGCGACATGTGCAGGCATGATTGAGCGTCCGTATACTTTTTCCTCTGTGGTTCTCCTCACCGTGTACTAAACAGATATAATACAGAAGCGGTGTACGGCCTCGGGAAACACATGCTCGATGTCGACCCCGCGTTCATGATTCCGATGGCAAGGGTAAGCACTGTCTTCTTTCTGGCAGTACACACCACAGCCTTAGAAACTAACACCCCCTTTTTGCAGGCAGGATGGTACACCATCCTATGGTACATGCTCTCACTCCTGTTTACCAAAATCTCCATCCTCCTCCTGTATATCCGCATCCTATCGTACCAACACGCACGCTACGCCGTGTACGCCATCCTGGCCATCGTCATCGTCGCCAATGGCCTGTGGACTTTCATCACCGTCATGACGGCCTGTGTGCCCCTCCACGCCTTTTGGGACCGCACCATCCCCGGTTCCCAGTGCCGGCCTCTGGTATACTGGTACGCCAACACGGGCTTGCACATTGCCACTGATGTTCTGCTATACGTGCTACCGCTGCCGGTAATTGTGAATCTACAAGTGAAGTTAAGACAAAAAGTGGTTTTGTACGGGGTGTTTGCCCTGGGGTTCTTGTGAGTTTTCCCCTCCCTTCCTCCCTCCCTCACTCCCGCAACGCCCGAACTGACACCTACCCATAGCGTATGTTCTATATCTGTCGTTCGTCTCTGGGATCTAGTCGAAGAATCCAAACGCACCGATTTCACCTACGATAACGTCTCCATCTCGTACCTTACCGTCATCGAGATTAACGCTGCTATCGCCTGCGCCTGCTGCATGACGCTCAAGCCGTTTTGCGCGCGTTTCTTCCCGCGTCTTTGGGGGTCTCGTTCCGTCGGGTCAGGCGCCCACATGCATGATGTAGAACGAGGTGCTCGGAGAGGAGGAGGAGGAGGAGGGGGATTACTACATGGAACTGCGGGGCAAGGGCAAGTTTCGCCTGCGGGAGGGAGACTAGGACTAGGAAGGGGTCCGCCAACGATTGGATCGAAACCATCGCGTGGAATGCAAGACCGGCGGCCGTTATCGTGGGCTACATGTACAACCGTCACGCTACACGACCGAGATAGATGTGGGAGTGGAGATACGCAGCTGTTCGAGGGGAGTGATGCGACGAGCATCGGCAGTGATGAGAAGAAGGGCTTTAGGGCTGAGTCTCCGCCGGTGGAAGACGTGACGCCAACCACAAAGCCAAAGCCTATTCATGTGAGAGGGCCAGATCCCACTCCACATGCTAATGACGATGGAGATGTGGAGCCAGGCAACGAGGTACGGTAATACATGCAAGGTGGGCTGAGGCGCAGCTATTCCATAATTTTTTCTTGCATCCGTATGTCTGGGTTGGTCAAGGGGCAATGGCAAAGGGTTCTGGGATTGGTTAAGGGCGATGGATACTACTTGCATCAGCTAAACGGCTGGCTGGACGAGAGCTTGGAGGCAATTGAACATGTGATATTTTTGGTCCTATAGCAAGGAAATGCTGTGCTATTCGAAAGCCATACCAATACAATTCTTGGGGAGTTTAAAGGTGCATTGTATCCCAAGATATACCGTCGCGCTGCGTAAAATACGTGCCGATCGGCCGGATCCCGCTTTTATTTCACAATCTGTGTAGCTTCCCTGCCTGCCTCGTCAGTACATGGCGACTGCAAAGATGTGGCAAGTTGTGCTCGCACCTTTTCAAGAGGAAATCCCCTTTCCTCCCACAAGCCCTGACCTGAACGGCCGAGTGATCTCTCGTCGACGGTCTGTCTCGGCTTCTAAATTTGGACTTTGTAGTGCCATGCATGATTAAGAGATGAGGTCGGCCACGTTCATGGGCATCTCGTCGATCTGCGTGGAGTAGTACACTGCGATACGTCAGCAACTGGCCGCGTTGAGGTCGAGAAGGGGACGTACATTCAATATCGCGGAGGATACGCACATCCTCGCTGGTCACGAAGTTGATGGCCACGCCCTTCCTGCCAAATCTTCCAGAACGACCGATACGGTGAATGTAGTTTTCACGGTTGCTGGGGAGATCGTAGTTGATGACCAAGCTGACTTGTTGGACATCAATACCGCGAGCCCAGACATCGGTTGAGATAAGAACCCGGCTGTTTCCCTGTCGGAAGTCTTGCATGATGCTGTCTCGCTCCTTCTGCGGCATATCGCCATGCATGCTACTAACAGTGAAATTGGCCTCGCGCATCTTTTCCGTCAACCAGTCGACCTTCCTCCGGGTGTTGCAGAAGATGACCGCTTGTGTAATGGTGAGCGTGTCATAGAGATCGCAGAGGGTGTCAAACTTCCAGTCCTCTTTTTCAACGGCAATAAAGTATTGCTTCAACCCTTCCAGAGTCAATTCGTCACGCTTCACGAGGATGCGGACTGGATCGGTCATGAACTTCGTCGTCATATCAAGGACATCGTATGGAAGAGTGGCGGAGACAACTACCACCTGGGTGGCGGGTGGTAGATACCGGTAGACGTCATAAATTTGCTCGCGGAATCCCTGGTTCAGCAACTCGTCGGCTTCATCGAGTACCAGCATTTTGATGTTGCGGGTGCGCAAGTGCCGCCGGCGAATCATATCTGCAACACGACCGGGTGTTCCAGAAACAATATGCTGGCCGTAGTCAAGCTTGCGGATATCCTCCCCGACGTTTGTCCCACCAATGCAAGCGTGGCACTGCACGTTCATGTAGTCGCCCAGCGCCATCACGACGCTCTGGATCTGTGTCGCAAGTTCGCGTGTTGGGGACAGGACCAACGCCTGGGTCTCGCGCACCGCCGTGTTGATAACCTGGAGCATACTAATCGAGAACGTCGCCGTTTTACCAGTACCCGACTGCGCTTGCGCGATCGTGTCGCGTCCTTTGCAAATCTGGACGATGGCCCGGGATTGAACAGCCGAGGGTGACTCATATCCGTAGGCGTAGATTCCGCGAAGGAGATTCTCTACAAAACAGTCGGTCAGCTTGGGATCTGGGCGACTCAAAGATGGAAACGCAACAAGCCATACCCTTCAATGACATGGACTCGAAAGTGGGATGGACCGTGACCTCTTTCGAGGTCGAGAACTGGATTTTCTCATCGACCTTACGATCGATACCGCCTTCAGCCATCTTGCCGTATCTTGTGGTCCCTGGATCACTGGTTTCGTAGATGGGCGTTTTGCGAGGGCAACGTTGGCAGCGGAGTTTCTGTGTGTGGAGGTTTGTTCAGCCTGTGGGATGACGGTCGGACGCTCTGGCGCAACCTGGAGAAAAGTCCACGACGCACGAGCCACCTTTAATCCAGAGCTCTGCGCGCTGCTGCTGCGCGTTGCGACCAAGGTTTCTCGAGCCAAACAGCCTTGCCTTCTCAAACTATCCAATTTTGTTTCTACTCGCCAACCTTGATCAATTGTCGCCTTTTATTTCTGGGTACCGAATCAGACGGCAAGATGTTGTTGGAACAACAGCGATATATCCACGAGGACTTGGAGAGGTTGGAGCAGGGAATCGCTGATCGAATGAGCGAGGAGCCCAAGATGATCCGAGAACGCTTAAATCGGGACCACGAAGTTTCCCAATTACTCGACCAGATTCAAGAGCAATCCGCTGAGCTTTTACCATTATACGAAGACAAGACGGGTGCGCGTTCAAAAGAAATCCTCCAGATAAGCACGGGCGACCCGTTCGAGCAGTTCTACCACCAATTCAACGCGATCAAGGAACACCACGCCCGGTACCCGAATGAACAGGCCGAAAACTCAGAACAATGGTATCGGCCACGCAAGGGTGGAGATGACCAGCCCTTCATTGTCGAGAACATGTTCTCGGGAGAGGAACAATACGGCCGCTTCTTCGACCTTCACGCTAGCCACGAGACCTTCCTCAACCTTCCGGATGCTAAGCGTCATGGATATCTGCAATACCTCGAGGTGTTTGACAATTTCCAGCCAGGGCAGGGCGGGATAAAACGCGGAGAGAAACTCAACGACCACTACTTCAAATACCTGGGTGAGGTGATGGAATACCTCGAATCCTTCATGCGGCGAACACGACCACTGGAGAATCTCGACAAGGTCTTTGGTGATTGGGACACCGAGTTCGAGAATGCGTGGGAAAAAGACGAGGTTCAGGGGTGGCAACTGGAGAAGGGATCCAAGCTCAGCGGTCCAGGAAAGGCCCTCAGCTCACCCGAGGCTGTCTGGTGCGAGGCCTGTGAGAAAGAGTTCAAGAATGAGAACGTATACATTGGGCATCTAAAGGGGCGGAAGCACGTCAAGGCTGCGGAAGCACTTGAAGGACTGGGGAATATGACGCTTGGAAGTCGGCTGAAGGAGCGCGCTGTCGCTGAGAGAGAGTTTCGAATTAAGAAATTAGCAGGCGCGATGAGTACCGAGAGAGACGACACGCGAGTCAACGTCGAGCGGAGGCAGGGCATGACGGAGAGGGAGCGACAGCAGGAACTAGAAAACTTCTACAACCTATCCACTAAGCAGGTTGAGGAGGTGGAGCAGGACGAGGACGAGACTGGAGACGACAAGATCTACAATCCCTTGAAGCTACCCCTTGCTTGGGATGGTAAGCCCATTCCATTCTGGCTTTACCGCCTTCATGGCCTTGGCCAGGAGTTTCCATGCGAAGTTTGTGGAAACTTTGTGTACCGTGGCCGCCGGGCTTTCGACAAGCATTTCAACGAGACCAACCACATCACCAACCTTAAGCGACTTGGCATCACTAACACTCACTTGTTCCGGGACATTACCTCGATAGCGGAAGCAGTTAGGCTCTGGGACAAGATCCAACGGGATGAAAAGAAGGGCGCAATCGACGAGGGCGCAGTTGTGCAGATGGAGGATGCCGAGGGCAATGTCATGCCCGAGAAAGTCTATCTGGATCTCCAGAAGCAGGGTCTTCTCTAGAGCTTATAGAGTTTTGCGTAGAGGATTGGTGACAGCGCATATAAAATACCCAAGACTGTTGTGTTCTTTGAAGTGCTGGCATCCATGCTGTTGTGACGTTGCTTTGGTGGGGTTGGTGGGGGCGCCTGCGCTTTGCGATTGCTTATCGGCTTTGCTGTAGGAACTGCAGACTCCCGAGCGCAGTGTAAACAAAGGCACCATCAGCTTGGGTTTTCCCACCCCTTCGTCGCCGCATCGCAAAACGTTAACCGCAGTCGGACTGAATGGCGCAATTACGTCTGAGCTGATTTTATACGAAAACGATCAGCCCCCATCGCGAAACGTTGCAGCTGCCGAATCTTGATCGAGCGAGTAGGGCATTCGATCATGGCGACCAAGCCAATCACCAAGCCGATTCCTGCACTCTACACCGTCTACATCCTGCGCTCAACTGTCCGGCATGCGTCGCTATATATCGGATCAACTCCAAACCCTCCGCGCCGTTTGAGCCAACACAATGGACATGCGCGTGGCGGCGCAGCACGGACATCGAAGAATACGCTCCGACCGTGGGAAATGGTGGGGTTGGTCTCGGGATTTCCAAGCATGGTCGCTGCCCTGAAATTTGAGTATGCAAAACCCAAACGTATTTACTAGCACTGGAGCTTACTATCTTGGACAGGTGGGCCCTGACAAACCCTCATCTGTCACTACATATCCCCTCCGATTCTCGTATCACCGTCGCGACAAAACGAAAAGCCAAAGGTCGTCCACGCCGACCAGCAAAGAGTCTAGTATCGATAATTTCGAACCTCCACCTCCTTCTACGCGTCCCGAGCTTCGCGAGATGGCCTCTTGGGCTTCATTTTTTTTCTCCCGAGGTCCATGCTGCGTGGGTTAAATGGTGCGCCACGGCAAACGACCGGCTAAGAGACACGATTGCGGTCACGACAGATTTTCGAAAGCCGGCGACGAAGCCACAAGAAAATGATGACGTCAGTTCCGACTCTGCAGTCGAAGACGAGCAGGATGACTCCGGCAGGGAGGGGACGGACGAGCCGGGACAGAAGGTAGGGATCTACGCCCTCCCTCTGGACTATGAGCCACTCAAGGGATATGCGGAGAAAGGAAAGAACGTATTTGAGTTTGAGCGCGAGGGCCGTTGTGTTGTCTGTCATGATGCGATGGAGTCTGGGGAGGGCATCCACGCCATATGCTCGAATGACGGGTGCGAAGGTGTTGCGCATCTTTCATGCTGGAGCAAGCATTTTCTTGCGGACCCTAGTCATGAGGCCGGTGGTATTTTGCCTATCAAGGGACGTTGTCCCAAATGCTGGGGCGAAATTCGTTGGGGAGACATGATGAAGGAGCTCACATTGCGTTTACGGGGACAGAAGGAGGTCGAGAAGCTTCTCAAAGTGAAAAGAAAGCGTGCCGTTAAAACAAAACCAAAACCATAGGGCCGGTTTGGATGGTGCTGTGGAATTGGGCAGGGTGTTCGTCGTCACTGGATTTATCATTGGAAATTTGGCGTTGGTTGGCTGGATTGCGTGGCAAGGCGCCCAAGCGATCTACGGGCTAGATAACTATATACCCCCTTTGGCTTCCTCGCACAGAGACAGCCAGACGCACGTTGTTGCGGTGTTTTACCATCTCCAAACTCATCCCGAGGTTCCTCACTCCAGCCACAAGCCAGCCACAGGTGCCACAGATGTCGTTCAAAGTCCTCACGATAAGGGAATTAATTGCCGATTCGAATCACAAGTTGGGCTGCTTAGCTAATTCCCCGCCATGACCCCAGCTCGTCCAGCTCCCGGGTCTTGGCAATATCTTGGACCTTCAGGTCTTTCCCATTGGCTAACAAGCCGGTGGTATCGGACACCCCTGTCAATATCTAACTCGTCTTGGGAACTACTGCCACACTGCGTGACTGCATTGCCTCGACCTCAGCCGAACCTGCACGTCTCGTCGCGGATGCTGCGACTTGACCTCTCCCTAGGTTCGCTGGAACTCGCATCGCTGCTGACCTCCATCGTGCCAGTCAGCCAATCTCGGCCGAGAGGCGGGCTGGGAGCAAGCCCCAACCTTCTCCCTAGCAGATGATTCATGCATTTTTCCCCCTAGTAAATTTTTTTTTTGCACGACCTCGCATGCACGATGCCCCCCTCCATTGCGAATCATGGGGATGGACTCTTTGGTGTCACACTCACCAATCTAGGAAAAGCATTCGTGCAAATGTAGGCCGACGCAAACGGCTAGCAAACAAGGTGTCCATGCCAAGCGACCCCGCGCGCAGTTTGGCGTGATGAAAAGAAGACCATTTTCACGCCCGCCCGTGACCGACAGCTGTCGCATGCAGCGGCGTCGATTCATCCTGCGCAACCTAAGTCCACTTGCGCCACGGGAGGGTCAAATGCTACCGCGATTTCTTGCAACAATGCCTCGGATCTTGCCTGCCGAGACGGGATTTCGTTAAGGCCCTAATCGTGGATCCTTGGGCATCTAGGGAGATATGGCGAAGCGTTCACCGTTTACATACCAACGGACATTCAATGCTGTGGATGGCATGATTTTTGTTCTCTGATGTTAGTTAGTATATGACTACTTTAACTCCGTTGCATTAGGGTAGTGGAACCGTGGCTGGTGTTTCGCCCGTTGATGCCGATGCCCTGCCCCCCCCTAAAGTTGTCTCGCAAATTCTTCGGTGTAAATACCTACATATTTTGCCTTGACACATGCCCTAACGCCCAGCTTGGAATATTTCGGGCGCCACCTCAAGCCGTTGGGTTTTGCGCGCACCGCAGGGATAGCGGAGAGGTGATGGCGTGAAGTGACGAACCGAAGCGAGTAATTACTTGGGTACCCGGCAAATCAGCCTCACCTCAAGATAACTAGGGCGGACCCATCGAACCCCAGACACCGTAATCGCACAACAAAGGACAAGTAGTTCCAGTGCATTGGAGGTAGCGATGTTGCTGCAAGCGTGTGGGATGCAGTTCTCCGATTGGGAAGAGAGCAGTGACTGCAAGAAAAACGACCAAGCCAAGTAAATTTGAGTGAATCCAAGCGTGGTGGCGGGCGTACCGGTAGCAGTTATTTGCACTCCTAAATGTGCCCCGAACCGCTGCCGCCTTGCCTGCCCTTGAAAGGGACGTCTCCCGTCTCCCGCAGTCCCATGTTCCCACCCACCCCATCGCCCCGTCTCCGCCTGGGCTCCTTCCACCCTTCCACACCTCGCTCCCGTCACCTCCAACGTTTCCTTCCTCCTTCTCCCGAACCGACCGTCTCCGGGGCCCAATTCGCACCCGCCCTTCCTCCTGCACAACACACAACTCTCCCAGCGAAACCTGTCGACTCGAGCCGATACGCGACTCTTGTCCGCATGCACTGTAATTCTGCTTGTCACAGTCGTTTTCCCCAGAGCTCCAGCGTCATCCTAAAATTACTGGAGCCGAAGCTGCAGAGGTTTCCGTTTATGCCTCGCCTGGCCTTTGGTTTGCACTGCGCACACCCTTTATTCTACATGCAGGTGAGCCACTCTCACGCCCTCAAACCTTGCGCAACGCCCCAAGTGTTTCTCCTCCGTCAAATTACCTTCTACGCATGTGTCTGACACCCGCGCCGGGAGTTACAGTGACTCGCAAGTCTACGATGCCCGAGATATACGACTGATCCGCGACCCGGACATAACTTTCCTTTGAGCGAAGCACCTCGAGATCAACCATTCGATCATCCGTTCGTCTCTCTATTGCTGGATTTGCTGGTCCTATCAGCGCAGGGTGGTGACGAGAAATGGTATCCGTCCCATCCGCTGGCGGACTGGCCGCCACGGCTGCCTCGAACGCCAATGCACACTCTCGAGGCTCGCCCGCGGTCGCTTCGGCTGTCAGCCACGGCGGAAATGGAAAGTCAAAAACGGCACAAGTCAACTCGAATGGCTACCATCCGACCAAACCACAGATTCCACTGAGCTCCATGACGAGCGCCCCGCTAGATCTCGCTTCGGTAGAGCGACGGGGACAACCGACGGCGTGCAAGGAGCCAGTCAAGAAGAAGAACAGGCCCCACGGCCTCGAGGAGGCCCCGACGTATCATCCCACAGAGGAGGAGTGGAAGGAGCCATTTGAGTACATCAAGAAGATTGCGCCCGAGGCACGAGGTTACGGTCTCTGCAAGATCATACCGCCTGATTCCTGGAACCCGGATTTTGCTATAAACACCGAGGTAGGTTGGGCTCTGGTACTCAAGATGTTATGGTGATGCCGCGGTAGTCTGGCGCACATGCTTCCCATTTTTGGCCGCCCTGGCCCCCATTCTCGACGAGCAATGCTGACACAGATATCAACAACAGAGATTCCATTTCCGTACGCGAAAACAGGAACTCAACTCCGTTGAGGGCAGTAAGCCTCCCCTCTTTTCTAGTACGTGCCTGGCGGTCGCAGAGCCCGATGTTGAGCGCGATGGTTTAGGCACTCGAGCGAACCTCTCATATCTCGATGCGCTCTCGAAGTTTCACAAACAACAAGGGACGAACTTCAACCGATTACCCTACGTTGATAAGAAGCCGCTCGATCTGTACCGGCTGAAGAAGGCAGTCGAGGCCCGAGGCGGGTTTGAGAAGGTGTGCAAGCTAAAAAAATGGGCCGAGATTGGACGGGACTTGGGTTACAGCGGCAAGATTATGTCCTCGCTGTCTACCTCGCTGAAAAACTCGTACCAAAAATGGCTGTTTCCTTATGAGGAGTATCTGAGGATAGCCAAGCCCGGTGTTCACCAACAGCTTGAGCTCGAGTATGGCGGTCCTCTCACCCCCAGCCCTGCTCCGAGTCCGATGAAACGGTCGAGTGTCAATACGCCATCTAGCCTCCGGGCTGAATCCCCAGCACGGCATGCGACCGACGCCCTGCAAGCGACGATGAACGGCCATGTGAAGGACTCCGATAAAGATACGGCAATGACCGACGCATCGCCCCTCGCGGCTCCACCAACCACAGGGTTCAGAGCCATCAACTCAGGTGGTTTCACATCTGTCAATTCAGGGTTCTCAGCAGTGAACCGCGCTCTTGTCACGCCATCAGAGGGGAATGCGCCGACCCCAACAAAAGGATTCGCCACGACGCCCCTCTCATCGGCTAAGAATACTCCAGAGTATCGCCCTTCAAGCCTGGGTCCAGCTGCATTGAAGCGTCAATTGAGCTGCGATAGCCTGGATTCGGCAAAGAAGGACTCATCCACCGAAAAGGATGATACTGATGCTGGCAGTCGCAGGAGCAAGCGTCTCAAGAAAGGTTGGTCTCATCACTGCATCCCCTTCTTTCTCCCAGAATTTCACAGGACAGTTTTTGGGGGGGATTTGGCCAGTGAGCTGCTTGTCGTGCAGTCGCCGACATGCCCGTTGGTGGCTTTCCTGTCTCCCCCTCCCCCCGCCCCCCAAAAAAACTGCCCACCAATGGCCACAAGAGTACCAGCCACCAGAGTCTTGGCACACAGCTCGCTTGACCTCTTCTGATTGGCTACGCATGCTGACACTCGACCTCTGCAGATACGGTTCCGACGGTTGCTGGCTCGCACATGTCCCTGTTCCGCCCCTCGGCCCCCAGAATTCCTCGGGACGAAACTTCGATTCCTGGCGAGAAGTGTGAGCAATGCGGCAAGGGGCCTGACGAAGGGTTTCTCATGATCTGTGGGTCCTGCGACCACGGCTATCACGGTGCTTGCCTGGATCCCCCGATCAGAATCAAGCCCGAAACCGAGTGGAACTGCCCCCGGTGTCTCGTTGGCGATGGCCAATTCGGTTTCGAGGAGGGTGGTCTATACTCGCTCCGGCAGTTCCAAGAAAAAGCGGCGGCCTTCAAGCAAAACTACTTCGAGAACAAGATGCCATTTGACCCTGTACTTAACTGCCACCGGCCCGTCACGGAAGATGACGTCGAACAGGAGTTCTGGCGGCTTGTTGCTGACTTGGAAGAGACGGTTGAGGTTGAGTACGGTGCTGACATTCATTGCACGACGCATGGCTCTGGGTTCCCCACTGTCGAGAAGAATCCTAGTAACCCTTACTCTACTGATCCCTGGAACCTCAACGTCCTGCCGCTTCACCCCGACAGTCTCTTCCGCCATATCAAGTCCGATATCTCGGGCATGACGGTACCTTGGGTCTACGTCGGCATGATCTTCTCAACATTCTGCTGGCACAACGAGGACCACTACTCTTATTCCGCCAACTACCAGCACTTTGGAGCGACCAAGACCTGGTACGGCATCCCCGGAGACGATGCCGAGAAGTTTGAGAATGCTATGCGACAAGCTGTCCCTGAATTGTTTGAGACTCAACCGGATCTCCTCTTCCAGCTGGTCACTCTCCTTACCCCCGAGCAGCTCAAGAAAGCTGGAGTCCGCGTTTACGCTCTCGACCAAAGAGCCGGCCAGTTCGTCGTTACTTTCCCGCAAGCTTACCATGCGGGCTTCAACCACGGCTTCAATTTCAACGAGGCAGTGAACTTCGCCCCGAGCGACTGGGAGCCTTATGGTTTGGCAGGTGTCGAAAGACTTCAAGCTTTCCGGCGGCAGCCCTGCTTCTCGCACGATGAGCTTTTGTGGACAGCGGCCGATGGCATTACCAGTAATGGGCTCACCATACAAACCGCCAAGTGGCTGGCGCCAGCCCTCGACCGCATTCACCGGCGAGAGCTTGGTCAGAGAGAAGAGTTCATCACCAAGCACAACTCCATGGCTAAACACCTTGATAACAGCAACACTCCACCGCAGGAACATCGTTGTGTCTTCAATGGAGAGGACGCTGAAGAATGCCCCATCGTCTTCAAGATCAATGACGCCGACGTTCCCGAAGAAGAATATGGCTGTTCCTACTGCAAATCCTTTACCTACCTCTCGAGGTTTGTTTGCTTGAGAAGCGGCAAGGTCCTTTGTCTTTTGCACGCTGGAAACCACCCGTGCTGCGACCTCCCCGAATCTGATCGGTATCTGGGGAAAGAGCATGCCCTTTACTATCGCAAGTCGCGAGAGGTTATTGACAGTACCTTCAAGAAAGTTGCAGATAAGGCACATTTGCCTGAAGCTTGGGAAGAAAAGTTCGAGAAACTTCTTGAGGAGGAAGCAACGCCGTCTCTCAAGGCGCTACGAAGTCTGTTGAGCGAAGGCGAGAAAATCCCGTACGAGTTACCGTCCCTTCCTAACCTCAAGGAATATGTGGACCGCTGCAATCAGTGGGTGGAAGAGGCGACAAACTATACCGTCCGCAAACAGCAGAACCGTCGCAAAAACGAGAAAGCTTGGCAAAGCGCAACACGCAAATCGATCGGGAATTCGGCGCAGGAGCAGAAGGAGCTCGAGATGCGAAACGTCCAGAATGTCTACCGCCTACTTCATGAGGCAGAGAGGATTGGCGTCGAGTGCCCCGAAGTCCAGCAGTTACAGGAGCGCAGCGATTCCATCAAAGCGTTCCAAATTGAAGCTAGAAGAGCTCTCGAGCGTCGGCAAGCCCAAACGATCGAATCCGTGGAGAAGCTGCTCGAAGAATGCCAAAACTTCAATGTGGATATCCCCGAGGCTGAGAAGCTGACCCGCGTGTTGGACCAGCTGAAATGGAACGAGAAGGCGATGACGAGCCGGAACATCTTGTTGAGTCTTAAGCAAGTTAAGGAGCTCATCGAGGAGGGTGAGCGTCTTGGCATGCCCGCTTACGATGATAACTTGACTTTCTATGTCAATCAGCTGAACGCGGGCCAGAACTGGGAGAAAAAGGCGAAAGAATTGATGAATGCCGAAACAGTTCACTACGCTCAGCTCCAAGCCTTGTCGGATCAGGCTCAGTCTAATTACCTCCCAGTCTCGGTCGAGACACTAGCGGCAGTGGACCAAATCCTGCAGAAACAACGAGAGGCCCATCGCCAGATTGTGGATATCAACGAACGCTCCAAGAACCCAGATTACCACAAGAGGCCGAGATACGCCGAGGTGGCTGAGGTTATGAAGAAGCTAGAGGAGCTACAAGCCAAGCCGTCCGGAACTCTGGACCTTGAGAGGGAGCAGAAGCGCCATGAGGATTGGATGCGCAAGGGAAAGAAGCTTTTCGGCAAGACCAATGCACCATTACATATTCTTAAAAGCCATATGGATTACGTGTTGGAGAGAAACACAGACTGCTTCGATATCGAATTTGACAAGCCGAGGGTTCCTGCTGAGCCCGCGTCGAGGGAGCCGACCCCGGACGCCGACAAGGGCGAGACCAAGCGCTGGGAGGACCGGAATTTCCGCGAAGTCTTCTGCATCTGCCGCAAGACTGAAGCGGGCATGATGATCGAGTGCGAGCTTTGTCACGAATGGTACCACGGGAAGTGTCTCAAGATTGCACGCGGCAAAGTCAAAGAGGACGATAAGTACACTTGTCCAATTTGTGATTGGCGGGTCAAGATTCCCCGTGATGCGGCTCGCCCCAAGTTGGAGGATCTGATCATGTGGTACGAGGAGATTCCCAACCTTCCCTTCCAGCCTGAGGAGGAAGAGGTCTTGAAGAAGATCATCGACAACGCCCAGGCGTTCCGGGCGCACATTGCCTCATACTGCAACCCAGTCATTGTGACCCCATCAGAGACCGACTCACAGCGCTTCTACCTTCGTAAAATTGAAGGCGCCGAGATCCTCCTGGCCTTCGAGACCAATTTTTTCAGGCAGGAATTGCACAAATGGAGCCCAGTCGCGCCTGAGCCGCCTCCGTTACTCGAAGTTTCCAAGAGCACACGGAAGCCCCGGCCGACGAAGCTGCAGAAGCTGCTTTTGCAGTACGGCGTGGAGGACCCGGATGACCTTCCTGAAAGTGTCAAGGGCAAGGCGAACAGCCTCAAGCGAAAGGCACTCAACGCAGAGCTAGCTGCCGCGGCGCAATCGGCTAATTCTTCAGGCGGCATGTCCACAAGCCCTGGGGCGAACAACTTTGGGCCAACTGGCCATCCTTTCTTCTCTAGAAACTCGTCGGCTCAGCCTCAGACACCGGGTCTCTCCATTCCTAGCGGTTCACATGCCCACGCATCCGGTGGGCCAAACTCGGCCTCGTCTACTCACGAACGTCGCGGGTCGAATGCGATGTTCAAGACGGAGAGTGCATTCTTCATGCCAGACGGGGCGAGTGGCCCACTCTTTGTTGGCGAAAATTCGTCAATGACCCTCGAGGACCGACTGCTCGGGGGCTTCACAGACGGCGATGAGGCTGAATACTTGCACTCACAACAGGGCAAGGCCAAGATGCTGGAAATTTTATCGCACACAGACGAGGGTCGCCGTCAAGCTGAACAAATCTACGGTCGAGACGTGTGGGGTGGTAGCTCGACCACTCGGGACGATAATGACCCTATCGGTATTGGAGTCGGTGCCGAGGGGGAAAATGACGACAGCATGTTTGTGGATCTCGTGAATGAAGATGATGATGAGGACAACGACCGGAAGAAAGCCTCCGAACAAGGAGCCGGTTTCGGTCTGGAAGACGAGCAGCACAACACGGCCAAGACACTGCTGGATGCATAGGATCTTTCCAGCCCAGGGGAACTAGGTTGGACGGCGCTGTGATTGCTATTCATTTTGGCTCTTATGCTCTTTGTTCTTATTTCGGTGGTTGGGATTCGGTGTTCGGTATTCATCTGCTCGGTGCAGAGCTGCTTTTACGATGATCATTAAAAAGGTGCCAGGGTCTCTGCGCGGTCGGTGCATTGCAATCGAGCGGGTTGCTCGATGTACACGGGCGTTGGTATCGTATCCTAGTTGGGGTGGTTGTTTACTTCTGCTTTCGATGAGGACTGAGGGAACGGAAAAGGTCTCTCATTCAGATCCATTACCGAACCTGAGATGTCATATGTTGTACCCACTACTTGTACTGTACTCTAGGAAGCGAGGGAAGGCGCTTGGTATTGGGACACCACGCATTAGACGTAGCTTTATCTAGAGCGTAATTGCAACTGTGTGATGTCCGTTTGTCTTTCTGGGGATGGTAATTTATGCTGATCCTCCATCGGAAAGCTCGAGAGTCTACGGGGGCAGGTGGTGGCAAACGAAGAACTGACTGACTGACAAAGGACAGTGTTGTCAGCTACACGAAACTTCGGCCGCGCAGGGAGAACTACTTCTACACGGGCCGCACTCTCCGACACTGGCGGTGATAACAGCAGTGGGTCGTCCACAAGAGCCTCAACACCGACCGGGTGGGATTCCGTATGCATGCACTTGGATCCGAATGACTTGCCGATCCGGCTGTAGCCGAATACATTTTCTGCGTAGCGTGGATTGTTCTCTTGGTGTATATCGGGAAACTGTCCTACATTTGGAGGTGTAGGGTAATATCCAGTGAGTACGTCAGCTGGAGGTAATAGTGATGGCTATCTACAGTATATAGCCCATCCAGCAGAACTTTTAGCGGGAGTGGGTGGGATGGAGGGTGGAGACTTGAGAGACAGGTTCGAACAACACACACACATGGCACCCCATTGTTTGGCCGGGATCCCTGCCCAGCGGCGTGGTTCATCTCGGCGCGTGGCTTTGTTGCTGGTCCACGTGTGGCACAGCGGAGTCGTCGAGACGGCGTGGGCGGCCGACAGCAGCACTAGAGGATGGCCGTCGGACTTGGCTGCATCCAAAGGTTACGAGACTTGCGAGACTATCAAGTGTCCTGGTGGGCACTGGAAGGGACGGTAGCAGAGCAGGGATCATTGATGTGGTCGCTGTGGGTGGAAAAAGGAGGAGTTGAGTTGTCCCTCCCAGAGGGCCCCAAACCATGCACCTGCATGACGCCGGTGTGGATTATTGGGGCACTGACTGTGATAAGATGGCGTTAACTGTCCGTGGGAATGTGTGTTTGTGCGAGTGCGTGTGTGAGAGAAAAGGATGACCGCATCGAAAATCGATAAGAAAGAAAAAAAAGGGGAAACAACTTCCGGACATCGTCGCGCTTGGCGAAGGATCAAGAAGTTCGAGGGAGGTTCCGCGCAAAGGATCGAGAATCTGCGATCCAGAGCACTGGGCGGGGTCGACACCAGCAGCACAACACTAGCGTAAAAGGATTACGAATTAGCTAGCGCGCGGCAAGCCGTATGTGAAACATTGGAAGAAGAAGCAAAGAATAAGATCCCGTCGAGGCCTGTTACCTGCCCATTATTACCAAAAAGAAAGTCTTCAAGCATCTGCTTGTGTCTTCTGAACACAAAAGTGCGAGTCATGAGCGTGCGAGCTGCATTGGATACCCCGAGGATGCCAGATGGGGTTAGTCTCCCACCCTGGACCGGGTCCCCTCAAGACTCCGACAAACACTCAGAGCTCTTGGACCCAACACAGACCTTTTGCCCCGCACTTGGCCAAACGATTTGGCGGACGATTGTGTTCGACCGTTCGTTCTACTGGGTGGTGGTTGTCGACAATGCTGCTTTGATGTCTTTGACGAGCTTGGAAGAGCGGGGGCAGACGCACCGATCGCCCAGTTGTTGTTACGTTGCCGTTGCACGAGATGCAATGTAGCGCTTCCCGAAGACAGCGGCCGAGAGCGTCGGGCGCGGTTGCAGATCCTGGAAGGTCGCAGAAGCAGTACACTAGAAAATCATTGCAGAGGGGCATCTCGGGCGGCCGAGAAAAGCACTTGGCCGTTTGGCTGTCGGTCATCGGTCGATTCAACTGGTGGCCGTCACAAGAGAGAGGGAAAAAAAAGGAATGTCTGGAACCTTCGCGGAACCAGGTTCCTCGGTCTGGGCAATGGTGGGTTGCAGTCCGCGGTACCTGCAGCAAAACCCCTGTACAGCAGTCCAACAGGAAGCGGTCCCGGACTTAGCTTGCATGGGGCTCTCATTTGCCAAAACCGTGGAATCGGTGGAAGAAGGTGCGGCTGGTGTTCGTTGAAGGAAACCGACCTCGACTATGCCCTGTGTCCTGTGTTGACCATCTCCAAAGTTTGCCAGTCGCGTCTTCCACGTCGACGGCATCGCTAATCGACGGACGTCTCTAGCGCGGGCAATCAAGGTTAGCGGCACCGGGTCGGGACCTAGCGACGCAGGAGATTACTGACTTCCATTGCGGGAAGGGGGCGTGATTCCCCCGTGTGGCGTCGCCTTCAACCCTGAGAGCTGCCGAGCGTCAGGGGTCTTTCTGCTAGATTTATTTAAAAAGAGGTCTGGGGAACGTCAGTGCCCCGCCGCCGAGGGAGAGAGATTCTGAGGACGATTCCCTCTTGCCCCTTTGTTTGTGTGGTATTTCTTGAGCGGCACTGCTGTCAAGTATTTGTCGAGTTCCCGTCCAGTGACTCCCTCCTCATTCAGACCTGGGCCAGGGTCCGCTGGCTGCCAACGGACAGCGTCCATTTTAGCGTCGTGGAATCGACCCTCCGACCCATCCAGGCCCTAGGGGCAAATTCGTCGATCAGGCCATCTCCCCTTTCCCGGAGGCGATATAGGTAAAGGAAGCCCTTGAAGAAGAAATCGCATCCAACCATACAACCACAAAATTCTCTCGACGGATAGCCGTGGGAGAAGAACCTCGATCCTAGAAGAAACGACGGAGCCCAAGAGCCGTTGGGACCTCTTATCCCGAAAGCTCCGCCCGCACACGACACAACGCCAAGGTCAATACCGCGTGGTACGGCAAGTGAACAGAGAAGTTGGTTTGGAAGGCACAACTGTTTGTTGGTTTCCCGTCTCGTTCTGTTTCTGGTCTTGTTTTTTCGTTTGGCCTTTGCCGTTCCCAATTTCCCCTTTGCATCAAGCCTCGTCCCTGTGGGTGTGTTAGCACGGTACCTGAAGCTGGCGCGCTGGCCGCTGTTCGAACAGGGTCGACAACTAATAATGTCCAGCCAAGTGGACAGGACCGTTGCATTGCAGAAGTGGACTCAGATGTGTGCAGAACCCCACTATCACTGCAAAAGCGTACCGCCTCCAACTGCCCCCCGCAGCAGGACAGCGCGCTCCCCAGTTGCAGCAAATTCCCACCAGGCAGAGTCGAATGATTTGCCAATTCCTCTGGCTAACCCCGGTTATCTATTGTACAGCACCCGACAAGGTTTTTGGGGAAGGTTTTGGGGCAAAAACAAGACGGAAGACACCTCTTAAACCTCGAGGATCCCTTTGCATAACGGTGTCAGCCGCCAATCGACAGCTCCAACGCACGCATCTCTGTGTTGTTCTTGCCCCACTGTAGCCGAGGTCACGAGCCTGCATTTTCTCAACAGGCGCTTCACTGACCATCCCGACCGCCGATTGCGTCTGCCAATATCCCGTGAGAGGCCATTCCAGTACTCCGATAGTCAACCATGGGGCTTTTTTCGAGACGAGAGAAGGCAGCGAAGCCGGTCGCCGAGTCGAAGCCGTCCCTTTCAACTTCGCAGTCTATATCCTCACTCGCATCCTCATCCAGCCTAAAGTCGCCCGTTGGAACTACGAGCACCCGTCCCATGAATCGAACGTCGGCGGGCACAACGAGCACCAATGGTCTGTCCACGCCCCTAACGCCCTTCTCTCCAGGCCTGAATCCCAGCGCCAAGCTCGACATGCCGCGAGGCCCGGATCCGCAGCTTGACCCGGTCGGCTACCTTCGTAGTTTGCCCGCCGTGCGGGAAAGGTCAAAGATTGTGACAGACAAGGCGCTCAAAAATGAGCTCCATCATTTTGACGTTGACATGGGGAAGTTTTCCGACGTCGTGACATTCGTTTCCAACATCATCAAGGCAAGAAAAAAAACTGACTTCCAGCCGTGTCTTGTGCCCCATGCAGCCATGACTAACCGCCGCCCCGCGCACAGAGAGATTATGACGCCCCTTTTACAAGCATCCCGCCCCACGGCCGGCACCAGCATTTCGCCGTCGGGGGCCGCGACCGTATCGCGCACCTCCTCTCCACCTTTCCCGAGGACGTGGACAACGCCGAGAAATGCAAGCGCATGATCGACCTTTTTCTCATCAGTGTTCTGCTCGATGCCGGAGCCGGCACGCGATGGAGTTACAAATCGACCGAGAATGGCCGTATCTACCGGCGATCAGAGGGAATTGCCGTCGCAAGCTTGGAGATGTTCAAACAGGTAGGCCTGATCAAACAGCAAGCTGTTTTCGCCCGATGCTAACTGATTGGAAGGGCTTGTTCTCCGGTAACAGGAACAACAAGTACCAGGTGGACAAGGAGGGACTGCAGCAGTTGACTGTGGAGAAGCTCGCCAGCGGTTTGCAGTCAAGGCCAGGCAACGAAATGGCCGGTCTCGAAGGCCGGGCGCAGCTCCTCATCCGCCTCGGCCACGCCCTGCATGAGAAGATTGAGTTTTTCGGCGAGGATGGAAGGCCAGGCAACATGCTTGGTAAGTTGTTGTAGGCCCCTGATGCCAACCATGGTGACTAATTCCAGCGTCAGATCATATCCTCTCGCATCC
>Ga0247763_1000459_pt1 | contig 24173 bp, 19 predicted proteins | sample UWRJL141409B4_FD_179926 | JGI IMG/M metagenome (GOLD analysis project Ga0247763, IMG submission 179926) | Plant litter microbial communities from Arlington Agricultural Research Station in Wisconsin, United States - UWRJ-L141-409B-4 | ecosystem: Environmental > Terrestrial > Plant litter >...
CCCTGTCCAATATAGACTCGAAGATACTGAGAATCAAGCTCTTTGGTACGGAGAGGGGCCCAGTAGTTGACACGAAGTCCGCGTAGGTAATTCTCCCGGTTGCAACGTCTCGGAGGCGGCGAAGGCATTCCTCCTTGTCGAGTCTTTGTTGTATTGCTAGCAGCTGCGGGCTGACATTAGTGGGCAAGGGGTCCAGACCGCGAGCAGGCGACCGCAGCAGAACGAGCAGCCAATACGCCAAAGACAAGTGAAGCTTCCACTTGGAAGATGGGACCTTCGGTTCGCCACGGTTTGGGTACTCGATGAGAGTACGAAACGCGACGAACTCATCCTGCAGTCGGTAGCCCCTAATGACGAGTCGATGATACGTATTGCATCGTGATGCAACACTTTTGGAGAGCCGGTCGAGGCGCTCTGCGAAATTGTCGACCGCTACGTTTGTCGGGCCTGAGCAGAGAACAGGTCCAACCTTGGCTTGCATCGCAATCGTAGCAGCTGAAATAGCCGTTGTCTTGCCGAAACCAGCACCCTATACCAGAGCGACCTGCGTCAGTTGTGGTGATACTGGGAAAGAGGTATAATAACTTACAGCTGTGATCATTGCCAGCCCAAGAGGGCGATCGCTTAGGTAGCGGCGAAACCTAGGGCGGTCCTCTTCCAGAGCTTCCATGATGATAGCGTCGGCGTGACTGGGATCAATGTCGAGGAAGTTCACTGTCGGCAGCGGACGAGTTCTAGATGCACTCTCATCCAGGCTGAGCTCCCGCAGTCGCAACGCCACCTCCCCCGACGGTCTCATCGGCTTTGTCATCCAATCGAAAAAACCCTTTCCACGAACCAGGGCCCGATGCAGTTCCATGCGGTCCTGGATGATTTCGTCAACCTCGGTACGTTCCTTGGGGTCCTTGATATCTTCCAAACGCTGGGGGTAAATTGCGGCCGTGTTGGTCGGCGGGGACGAAGGATGAAAGATGCCTACAGCATTGACCCTTCTCTCGGCATCATAGAGGCCAGCATCAAATTTGAGCGAGATGAAGTTCTACTCCATGTCACCTTCTTGATCGGCGTCAGATCGACTTCGGAACGTATTGACTATAAAGTCCGGCCGACGGCTTTTCTCATGGTCACCTGGGCGTTTTGCTTGAAGAATCATTTCCGACTCGTCGACGGGGTGTTGGGCTAGAGCGTCGATGCTACTAGGATGGTGGATAATGTGGCAATCCCAATCTCCGGGTTGACCTTCGATATCGCGTTCCTCGTCCTTGGAGCGGAAAAGGAGAATGCGGAGACGATCGTCCTTGGTCAATCGGCGCCACGCAGCCTTGTACATGGCGAGGAACTCTTCTGTCGTTTTGACCACAACGTAGAACTCGTTGCAGCGATCGGGGTCGACCGTCCCTTCGCAGACAAAGTATGCCGGAATACGCGTGGACGCAATATTCTCAGCGGCAGAGTCGAGCCACATTACGTCTTGCACCGTCATCTGGGTCAAAACGGTGAGATGCGCATTATCGTCGTCAAAACTGCAAAAGATTTAGCACAAGTCCTCATATGGCTGGTCTTGATAAGGACGACTTACGACACCATAGCCCGAAACTGAGCCTTGTATTTGTTCGTAGCTAGCATCCGCTTGAATTTAGGCACGTCCCAGCTGTGATCCTCCCCGTAAGGGTAGGCAAACGTGTCGGTGGATCGGTTGATCAAGTGCCAGGCCTTTTCAAATTTGCTTGCCGGTTCTCCCAGCACGAAAAGGAAAGACTTGGACTGTAGAAATTCAACAAGGCTAAGATTGTCAACGATGGGCGTTAGACCGCAGACAATACTGTTTATATCCTTGTCCGGGCTGGAAAAAGGGATACCAAATCCCTCAACCTTTGATAATGCACCGGGGTGAAGTTCAACGCGGACCGAGGTATATTTCGCCGGATTAGCATCCTTAGGCACAGATAACAAGTCAAGCAGTGACCGCTCTGCCTGTTCGTATGTGACCTTGAATTTGCCAAGCGGGAGTTTGCATGTAATTCTCAGACAGTTCTCTTGAACCGTGGTCAATGATTGAACTGGACATTGGTTAGCGGGATAATATAACGCTGAGAAACACGCGCTGCTATTATAAAATGAACCATCATGCTTACAAGTATAGTGGACGCCGAAGCCCGACTGCTCATTGTGTAACTGCTGCTCGCCCATGGGGAACACCAGATAAAAACCCATCCAGCGTTGGCTCTTCGTCGTATTGCCGACTACCACGAGGCGAGCTTCGATTTTTGCGGCGCATTGGAAGTTTTTACCCTTGTAACATGCCACAAGTTTATTGGTGTCATGGGCCAGCATCGCGCAGCCGTGATTGAAATGTCTATCTCGGCCGTCCCTGCAAGGAGGGTTAGGTTTATCCTGGAGACGAGACGCCCGAGTTAGCTAAACGTCGTTCCAGATTCTAAACAATCAATCAAAGACAAATTTATCACTTACCTGACCGTTCATCCTACTGCTTAGATAGAAAGATCAAGTTCGAGGCATCAATAGTTGAATTTGACCAAAGTTGGATAAAATTACCAAAACCAGGTCTTTAGTTGGTGCAGGAGGGAGGGTAAGTATCGGGGTGGAAATTTGATTGAGGGGTTAAGTGGAGCTGAAGGGCACAACAGGAAAATATTATAACACCCACAAATAAAAAAAATAAAAAAGTGCCCTCACTGCGCACTAATTGGAAATTAATAGCAAATGGAAAGTACAGTCACGCTTAAATCAGACAAAGAAGCGGAGGGATAATTACCTAGGTAGGTAGTTGAGCTAGATTGTCTGACACGGAAACACACTAGATGGCAACATGAACTATCGCCAAAATCACCAGCCAAGCCAGTCGCCTTGGCTTCATATTACCTCGTAATTGCTTCAATTCCCAGGCGATGTAGCTTGCTTTGTCTGCTCGGGCTTGATCGCTTTTGCCACCAAGCGGTTTCGTCATGTCCTTTCTTATTCGTACGCGCGCTAACGGCTTGCCTAGAGACTCCAGTCACAACCTACGGTCTGCGCCCGCGGTCTATCATGTCGCCGAAGATCTCTGGCCTCATCACGACATCTCAGGGCTCCAGAATTGCAATTTCTGCAATCTCAGCAGGTCTGCCGCAGCCGCACCAGTTACCATCGCCTTATAAAAGCCCCGCGCACCAGAAGAAGCTCAGTTGCCATCGCGGCACCAAGACAAAGACTATGACTAAGAAAACGGAATATTTGAGATCAGCAAATGTCCGCGTCCAGAGGCACAAGATCCAAGACTTCAGCTACCTACCTACACAAACAACAACCGTGGCTACCAAGATAGACGCGTTCCCTTTTCAGGGTCCAGACCGGGCTAGAGGTCACAGCGACGAAGTCATCGCTCCGCAGAAGGCTGCCCAGGGAAGACAAGAAGAACTCGACGGCCCGAGGCACGTATATCAAGATGAAGTCGAGGGCCCCGCGGCACAAGAATTCGAGTCTCCAGCCACTTGTTATCACCAAGACGATGGAGACCCGCTGCCGGGCCTCCCATCAGAAAGTAATTTACTACCCCATCAAGCCCACAAGAAGATGTCGAAGACAATGAAGGATTGGAAGACCTGCAACCTTTTAAAGGGGCACAAGAATTGACAAGGAAGTCCTGTGAACAAGCTCAGCAGATTAAGAGGGGTTTGAAGGCAATGTGAAGAATATTCTACGGAGGTAGGCCCAACCCACCCCCATATGGAAGTCCAACAACTTCTCAATGGCAATAATTACAGCAGTTGCAATTGGGTTAACCCCACCTGTACATAGCAAGTAGTGTGACTGTAGGCAGGTATAGGTGAGATAAACTGCGTGAAAGTGTAGATGACAAGGTTAAGTCTTAGTTGAAAAAACGGAAGAGGAGAAGAAATCTCAAGCTCCAGTGCCCTGGGCACATGGGCACTTAAGGTCCTTGTCCCATTTTATAAATTCTCTCTTTACAGTTAATGAAAACCACAGCCCGATAAAGTTTCTCGGGGTTGCCACACGGAGGAAATGCACACAAAGACCCAAGTCCGGCCTCATCTAGAGCATCGGCTGCATCTGGCATAACGGCACAGCTGCAATTAGCGCTTGGAGAAATAATCTTTGCTACGACCTCACAGCTTCCAATGGGCGTTGAAATCCCACAAGCCCCATAAGGTGCCGAAAGTGGGTGCTAGGGTTATTGACAGCTGGAAGCAGTCAAGTCACATCAAGGGCCGGGCACCTGTTTCTGTTGATCCGATGGCATCTGCTTTCATTGGCCCAAAGGCATCTTGTGGCTTCCAAGTGCCGGGTTCGCAGTGCACCTAGGAAGGGTGGCTCGGTGCCACAGTATGAGTTTTTGGTCACCTGCACGGGCGCTTATCACAAGGCGCTGCTTGAGTTTCGGGTCGTGAGGGTGGCGTAAAATGGGGGTGTGGTTACTGTCATTCACACACGTCGACAATATTACATTGGATAATTTATTCCTGGTCTGTCTCTCATTAGCGCCCATGGTAGAACCCACACCTGCCACCAGGTCGCTATTACCCCCATATCGTGCGAATGCCCTTCCCAGGGGAAAGAGCTGTGCGTAATAGCCGGGAAAGCGCCAATGTGGGGAGTCGCGCCACATTATTTACGTCTGTCTGTCCATCCACCCAACTCTAAATGTCTGCCGGCCAACACTAGTCAAGCCATCAGAGTCATCAGACAAACTCTGGCCCGAAAAATGGATGCCACTGCAACGCTGACGTATGCACCAACCGGCGAACATAGGCGCGTTCTATCCTTAAATAGCCCTCCCCGCCCCTCCCGGAACGAGCACAGGCGGAACCAGAGCGAGCCACCCACCATAGCACCCGACATGACAAGCGAGCTCGACGACAAGCTCGACGACGAGCACGAGTACTTTGGCGGTGCCTACGATGCCCTTGCCCCGGCGGGCATATCATTTCGTGGCCCTGACTCCAGTGTGTACACTAGCAATGCTGGGCCGGGACAGTTCGCTAGGGCCAGGCGGTACCTCCGCGACAATTTCGGTGTCACCGTTATCCATGTTCATGGAATTTGGCTCGCCCTCGGATGCGAGCCGACTGTCCCCAATACTAGGATGCCCGGCCTAGCTGGTGGCTTCCTAGCTATCTGGAGGCCGGCCGACAACATGTGCTTCGACCCGCTTATTGGAGAGGAAGGGAAGAGATACATCGAGGCGGAGGAGGAGGACAAATTCGAGATTGATGAGACCATCCTAGCGCGTTTCAAGCGATACGTTATTCCGGAAACCGAGGCCATCATTAACCTGGCTAGCCTGTTCCCAGGGTGCAACGCACTTACATTCATTATTGATACCATCATTGTCGAGTACCCGGCGACGGACGAGCTATCATTCCGGAAGCGGCTGCAGACACTCCCCGATTACCTACCCAAGGCCCCATTCGATATTCGCTATCACAATGGGCCCCTTCCCAATACGCCGCAGCGACGGCGCTTATGCAAGCCGAGGCCCCAGCTTGAAGAAGATTCCCGGGTTGCCGACGAGACTGACTACGTGTCCCGAGATGGCAAATTTTACCCAGGTAGCATGGTCTCGTCCACTGCCCCGGACGGAACGATAGACTCATCAGTGTCTGCCGGCGTTCTGTTATTTAACGGAAACCAGGTGAAGCTCACCTGCCCATGGCATAACTGGGAGAACCACGCTGGCAAGCACCCTGAACTGCTGGGAGAGGATAGCGACGAGGCACGCCAAGGTTTTACAATGGTCCAAGGAGAGCCCGGAACCAAGGTTGGCCACGTGGTGCGGCGCGTCGGCAACACGGACATTGCCTTGGCGTCCCTTCTCGAAGGGGTCGCCTTCGAGAATATATTTATGGACATCAAGGCCTGCGCAAAGAGGCTTGTCCATAGTAATTCGATCAAGTATAATGACGTTTACGTCATTGATGGGTTCACCACCGGCCGCCAAAGGCTTCTAGGGCTTGGTGCGCGGTTCGAGTTGGACAGGGGGCCCGTCCACCCAACCTTGATATCGCCGAATGATGATCGAGCGCTATTGCCGACTCCAGGGACATATGTTTCGGTGATCCAAGGCGTATCTGCGACAACGTACGACGTGCAGACTGAACCGCCTTATATTCGTGGTAGGGCCTGCGGGGCGGTGTTGGTACGGGTCCGTGAGGGCGGGAATAAGGAGTGCACCCAGAAGGAGATGTTAGCTCGTGGGGAAGTATGCGGTGTCTTCCACTACGCTGACCTTACACCGAGGAACCGAGTATCGGCAGCGCAATACCTCGCGTACACCGAGGTTTTCGACCCCCTTATTGAGGAGGGATGGCGCGTCGTACCAGCCCCCGGCCAAGAAGTCCAGGAAAACGTCACGGGGTCCCCGGCTAGGTCGGAGGCGGGAACTCCTCGGCGTACTGGGTTGAGGAGCCAAAGCCGCGCGTCGACAGCCTCCCGTGGATAGTTAATGATAGAAAATAACTTATCAACCTTTTGGTTTGTTTTGACTTGAGTAAGCCTACATGTGCACTTACAATGTTTAGGGTACACCTTCACCTACATATTTTAGCTGTCATGCTCGTGAATGTAGCCGTCATCTAAAGATTTATATTTTGGCTGTAATAAGTATGTAGGTAATGCCTCTTCCGAGTAAAGATAATAATTAAACTAACCGACTGAATAAAAATAGCTATCTCCCAGCTCCTTAGAAAACGAGAATGAAATAAGAGACAAAAGCATCGCCCCAACTGTTTACCAGAAAAAATATGAACCGCAAAACACCCGTTACATGTCGACCTTCTCTTCCAACTTCGCTGTCGTTATCGCCGCAGCCGCTGATTTCGCTCTTCTTTCTCTTGATGCCCGGACCTTCTCTACTGGACGCTCTGATTTGTAGAGCTTAAGGAAGTCAGTGCAGGGCCCACAACGTCTCTTCTCATTTGTGCCCCGCCAATACTTGTTGCGATTGCTTTCAGGCTCCCGGCATGCTGGATTCTGACACCCATCGTTATTAATTGGGCCCTTGGGAACACGGTCGCCAACGAAATCTCCTCGCTTAGAATGTGCCTTGATATATTGGTAGCATGTATTACACCGTCTTCTGAACCCCTTGAACCAGTATCTCGGGGCTTCAGCATCCCTGCAGTTTGGATTCATGCAGGGTCCGTCGAAGGTGTAATCATCATCGGGTTTGTTATTCCTATGTAACATGTGTCAGTACTACATCCCACAATGTAACAGGTGTGTAGGGATACGTACCACTCTGACTCTGGCCGCTCTTCGCCCCAGAGCATGATCCAGAAGTCGCAGAAGTCGCATCGGCGATTTTTTCCCCAATTCCAGAAGCGGACAACCGATCTCACCGTCTTCTGTGGACGGATGTATACTTTAGTAGTCCACCATTCAGGTAAACCACAGTTTCCGCAGCCGCTGTGGGCCTTGGCATCCTCTTCGACTGTTGGGATGGGCTTCCCTTTTCGTTCCAGCGACAAAAGCCGGCCACGGCAGCTTCCGCACTCAGAGAGCTCTCCAGATCCCACAAAGTGTGAATGATACATCTCGCGGGGTCTGTGGCACCGTACACAGGGGCCCTTAGCGATCCAGACTAGCGACTGTCTGGCCCGAAGTCGGTAATGGACCTTGCAGATCCTGGCTCCAAAGATATCACCAACCCGTTGACGATACGGCGCAAGAGGCTCATTGCATATGCTGCACGGCTGGTCAATGATAGCTCGGGGAACTTTTACTCCCTCCTGCTCGAAGTTCCAGGTTAGGTTAAGTCCGAATGCCAGAAAGTTGGGCAGGCCTGGGACCCTAGCACGAGCAGCACTTATCAAGTCGATGGCAGCCTGGCAATGGCGCTTCGACACCCGCTCAACAACGGTGTTGAAGTACACCATCATTATCGCTTCTGACAATCTGGCCATAGCGTGTCCAGTCTGGCTGTACAAGGGATATGTGGCAATGGGCGATATGCGAAACAGTACCCCACGCCTCTTCATAAATTGGTAGTGCCTCGACTTCGAAACGCCGCCAGTCGTCACTTTGTCCATTCTCCTGCCATGAATGACCTCGCGGTGGATCTTGTTTCTGCCCCACATTCCCCTGTAATCGGGACCCTTTGCGGCGCTCGACCCAGTATACAACCCCCCCTCATAGTCTTGTCCATCTATCGTCGTCCGACCAAACGTGTGACTACTGTCACTATCTGACGCCAGGGACCTCAGCGCCGTGTGGATGTAGGTGCCTGCGTCCTTTCGTTGCAAGGGAGATATAGCGGGCAGGGAGAGAAGATCCGAGAATGTCAAATTGTCGCGGCCCAGCACAGCCCGTGTCGATTTTGATATGCCTTTGAGGATGTCTGAGACAAGGTACTCCGGCTCGCAATTAATGAGGATACTCATATTCGCCGAGTACATAGGGGCTTCTGTCGAGTAAGCGCTGTGCTGCATCCAATAATTGTCCCATCCGCCCGCCTCGCTTATCTTATGGGAGCAGATATCCTTGAGACTGGAAATGATCCCTTTGATTCGTCTGTCGAACTGGGTGATGCTTTCCTTTGCCTGAGGTGTCATGAAATCGATATTAGGCTTCCAGGTTGTATCTTCAGTTACCGGTGCGGTTGGTTCTAAGCGGAAGATATTTGGCTTTAACCCTGAGAGAGCCTTTGGAGAGTGGTCGGAGTCATCGTCTGCATCGCTGTCGCCATTGTCGTCTTGGATCTCCAGCAAACTGTCCTCATCAATCTCGACATTGCCAATGTCATTTTCCTCCGGCAGGTCTTCGTCAGAATCCTCGACAGAACCCTCCCCATCGGAGTCCTCGTCGTCCTCAGCTCTGCTCCTCTGCCTTTTCGCTACAGCGGCTTTCTCTGTCGGCTGGTAGCTATCCTTTCTCTTGGTCGGTATTACGGGCTGGCCTGTGACTGTAAGCACAGCAGCCGTCCTGGATGGAATGGCTGAAGCCGGAGCCGTATTAGGTTCTTTTATTAGCCTTACGTTAGCTTAGAAGTCATTTAAGACATGGTGACATAAGAGACACTGGAAGAATGAGCTTACGACGCTTAGTACGAATCACCCATTTGTCCATCTTTCACCCAGGCCAGCCGGGGAGGTGATGTGTCTTTCCTAGACCCGGGGGGGGGTTGTGCCCCGGGGATTAGAACTCAAGAGTGAGAGAGGAGGGAGAGGAGGGATAGTCAGGGGCGAGCTTCTACAGGGACCGGTCATAAGGATGTTGGTAGAAGGATTTGATACAGGCAGAGACATAAAGCAGTTCAGATGTACGTGAGGACAGAGAGTGCATGTCCCAAACGCCGCCTGTCGAGAGGGAAGGCACGACACGCCTCAATGGAACGCGTCGACGCGTTAGCTCAGGTCCTCTTTCCTGAACTAATATCCTTGACTCTCAATTTGTAAGTCATTGCCAGGGCACCCTCCGCGGTAGGTGTAAAGCTTGTAAGTTACTGCTAACTATTCCTGAGGTCGATGAGTATCATGCCTGATTCCTTCAAAGTGTCTATTAGATCTGGAATACCCTGGCATCTACGACTCTACGCTCTTCATCTTTATCAGCGCCGGACGGCACTTATGGGTACGTTTAAGGGCTGGCCGGATACCTACCTAAGGTAGTTTAATAATTATCTGGACATAGCTTTTATCTAATTTTCTTTGGGTTGATGGGGAGATTTATTGCCTCAATTTCTTAATACAGGCCCGAAAATATTTGGCGCCGTCTTTAATGTTAATTCTGGGGTCTACGTGCTTTACATGCCTTGCTATTGGGGTGACCTGGTTTATTTTCTCATCGTCTTCTTACATTGTTTAAAAGCAGCGTATTTTTCGCACACAAACTCCCACGCAATATGGAAAACAATTTTCCAAACTAGTAAAATTTGCAACCTCATCCCCCATTCCGCGATTTGGCAAGTTGCGATCTTTACAGTCAACCAAGCATCAGATTCAAATACTATTCGAGCTCTACTGTGCATTTATCATCCCCTATTCACAGCTAAAGCCTGAAGGACAATCTATTCACGTTTCCTGCCGACACCAAACTGCTGCGTTGGAGCAAGGGACTGATTTGTTCAATTTGCTATTCCAGGAAAGGCAGGTACGCTAAGAAATTCAACACCACAAACTAAATTCCAATTTATCTTTGCCCTCTTACCACTTTCCGCCACACACTGAATTCCAATTCATGTTTGCCCTCTCACTACTTTCTGCCACACACTGAATTCCAATTCATCTTTGCTCTCTCACCACTTTCCGCCACACACTGAATTCCAATTCATCTTTGCCCTCTTACCATTTCCACCACGCTTTTTGCACCTAGCCCCGGAATCTCCTAACATTCACGTCCGTCGCTAGATTCTCTCTCGTTACTCTTCTATCTGCGGCTACTCTGCTTCATCTGTGACTCCAGTCGCGGAGCGCTGCGCATATTCGAGCAGCTAGATTTTACTAGGCAACCTCATCACTCAGCGGACTCGAGTTTTACCCACGGCGCTATTTACACCGTTGGAGAAAAATCTAGTTCCTATATAACAAGTAAGTAAGTACTCCTCCCTCGAACCGTATTATGGAAAGGGTTCTAACTTGATGAATTTCACAGCAGCCCTTTGCTCGCGCATATTCGTGTCCTTGCTTGGGCGTTTCGGTTGAACTTAACCGATTTCTCAATTGAAACCACATTTCCCAGACGACTCTTGCGTATGTTCGAGCCCAGTGCTCAACATTATCTTGGTTTCGACCGATTTCTCGATTGAAGCTACATTTCCCGACGACTCTTGCGTATGTTCGAGCCCAGTGCTCAACATTATCTTGGTTTCGACCGATTTCTCGATTGAAACCCCATTTCTCTCTCTCGCGTGTGATCGAGCCCTCGCCGATCATTAATTTTAAACAAGGTTCGTATCCTGACATTATCTCCCAAGTACCTAGTAAATGACTAATTCATTTGGACCGCAGATGTCGTCTCCGAGCGGTTCTCCCCAGGTCGCAGATGGGGTTAGCAACCCTATGGCACATACGTTCGATGAGCTCGAAAGAAACTATGACAGTCCCGACCAACGTGGCTCGATGAGCGCGATTGAGACGGAAGAGCATGCTGGGTCTGATACAAATCATATGATTGATGAGCTCGACGGCAGAGATGAAGGTGTCGATGAACGTGACTCGCCGAGCACGCCCGGGAAGGGCAAACGTGCTGGGTCTCCGTCGATCGCAAACTTGAGCCCGGACGCAAAGCGGTGGAAGGATGAAGATAACAATGACAACCGCGCGTCGGATTCGCCTCGGAATCCTGGGTTTTTCGACGCGTCCAGGGAAAACTTCAAGGACTTGAGCAGGTTCGAATACCAGAGCCACCCAGTGCCCGAAGAGGGTGCTCGAGCATCTAAACACAAAAAATCCGCCTGCTGGGACTTTGATGTCGACCTCCATTGGGGGTATCGTAACATCTTCAATTTCCTGACTGCCAACCCGTTGCCGTGGTGGACCGACAAATGGCCCATTGATAACAGACACCCCTCGACAGAACCCTCCGCGCTGCGTCAGCGAGCCTTGGAGGCTTATGCAAAATACAAGATTCCTGGGTTGACACTTATGACTGGACTGGAGCCCGGCGATGTCTCCAACGCCCGGATTACGGCGCTCCTCCGGTTCCGCAACACTAAGGAGTGCCTAAGCTGGGTTGATAGCCAACGTAAGTTAATGCAAACGATTAGGCTGTTCACCTGGTCTGCTTATATACAATTGCTAACTTACATCTGCAGTAGCTGACATTATCGGCCCGTACGTGTCGACCATGGTTGCTCATGAGAGCAAGAAGGGCTCGGGCCGGGCCGTCAAGAGATGGATGGATGTATTCCACCGGCTAACAACCATCAAAAGCCATCCCGACCTCGATGCCATATTTTCATACGTCTCGAGCCCCCAGTGCCGCCACCAACAACCATGGATGATCCGAAAGGGTGACATGGGGCTTGGAAGCGACCTGGAGGAGATGAAAATCCCTGCTTATGAGGAGAGCTGCCTCATCACAGCCCTTAACATTCTAAAGTTCGCTACAGTGGAGGGCGACAACCAAAACAGCGCGTCACGTTTCGATTACGATGGCGAGGATCCATCTCGGTACTATGGATATACCGCAGATGACTGGCTGCGAGCGTTAGCGGCAATTGTCGCGTTTCGCACTCGGCGAAGGGGGAGCACCATCCTCGACGGCCACGGCGGCTTTAGGGAGAGGCTGAAGGACAAATCGACTGTTATCTATTTCACAGCCACTGAGGTTGAAAGGGAGACGTTGATAATAACCCCCGAAGCCTTTCCGTTGGTGGAAAAACTTATCGCAACAACTCAAGCGGCGGTACTGGCGGGATCACTCGCTCCTCGGAACATGAAGGCCAATAAAAACAAAGACAAGCACGTTACGAAAATGACGAGGCAGCTTAACAACAGGATATCTTTTATCCTGGCCAATAACACGGAAACGTCACTCACCCGCCACCAGATGGTGTTGGCAGACAGACGGAAAAGGGCGGCGAACAGGAGCCATACCATATACACTCCGATCGAGCCCCTCCACGCGAAGCTTTTAAACCTTCTACTGGAGTCGATGAAACACGACCGCTTTACAAAAGAGCCACTTGTGTTCAAAGAAGATGAGACATCGGAGAAATGCCTCGAGGAGTTTACCAGTGAGAACACGAGAAGGGACTTCCTCCGACTACAGGAAGGGTCCTTGGACAACCTCGCCCAGGTGCAGTCGCAATATCTCGGGGTGGATTGTTCAGTCGCGGCAAACCAGATTTACAATGATGCGAAACGGCAGCTCATCATTGCCGGGCTGACGAAAAATTTGTCAGCTGAAGACCCCGACTTGTACTCAGTGGTTGAGAAACTGGGGGTTACTAAGTTGAGGGCTCAGGAACGCGACATGGATTGGGAGAATATACATATCCCAGACACCCCGTTTGGCACGCGCTTGAAGACACATCAAGCACTTGGTGAGTACAGTCACAGTTTGTCCGAGATTGTCTGGTTGACGCGATACTGACGAGTGAACTTACAGACGCCGCCCATCTTCGTGAAGCCGAGTTGTCCCCTTTACGCGGTGCCCTTCTTGGTAATGATGTGGGGACCGGCAAAACCATGACAGTTCTAGCCCTGATTGCGATGGGCTACTTCGCACAGGTGAAGGCCAGGGACGACGGAGATACCGTCAACGCCGAGCCGTCGCTGATCATAGTGCCCGCCAGCATTGTTCGACAAACATTTCGCGAGATTGACTCCAAGTTTGGGGACTTCTTCAATGTTCATGTCTTTCACGGAGGCAAGTCTTCCACAAGTGAGGACGCGAAGATCGCCGACGCCACAATCGGCGCACAAGAGCTTGAAGATCTGTGCCTGAAGTGGCTGGAAGAAAAGAGCTCACCAGAGGTAAGCGAGTTGATCTCAATATCTACCCAGGCGAGAGGTGGTGTTGTTCATGCCGACATGATAGCTGACCATATACGGATAGACGTCAAAACACATAGTGCTCACCAGTTATGATACTGTCCGAAGTCGTCTCATGAAGAGACACGAGCATATACTCTCAAGCACAGTCGATGGCGTCTGGATCCCAAGGCTAGATCGACTGAGATGGGGTCCCCCAGAGTGGAGGAATCAGCCAACGCACGGCAAATACAGCACGCTAGACGTAAACATTCGCCCATGGACTGGTGAAGACGGGGATTCCGGAGGGATGCCTGACGATGCAGACCAAACCGGAGGCAGGGATCAGCATAACCTGAGCAAAGAAGAAAAGAAGAAGGCGAGCGTACGATACTACGTCATGGCATTTTGTCGCCGCCCTTTTACATTCGCCAGGGTCATAGCTGATGAAGCGCAACTGCTCCGCTTCGAGAACTCGGCAAACTCGCGGATGGTACGGTTGTTGCCCAAGAGGGCATTAATCCTCGTAACGGCTACCGCTGCCCTTAACCGACACGACGATATCGTCGGGCTAGCCGGTCTTATCGCAGCTACTTCAGACATGGCCAAATTTGATGTTCCGGAAAGTGTCGACCTTGAGTTTATTGCGGCGCGGAATGGATTTAGCCCCTTTACTCAGCCCATGCGCGAAACGGGAATAACCCTCGACCAAGATAGATTCGACGGAGAAGGCGATGTCGACGCGCGTCGCGGGGCCACCAAGATGAAAAAGGCAGTGCGTAAGGAATTTGAACGTGTTCCGCAGTTACGCCAGTGGACAAAAGAGAGCGGGAAACGCTGGTGGTGCCTGTCACCCAAAGCTCTGCGGAAGATTGAGACGAACACTGCGGCCCCTCCTCCGACATCCAATGGGTCCAATGTTACTCGAGCGTCTGACTTAATATACCGGGCCGCCATAAGCTGTTTTGTCTTGAAGAGGGACATGAACCGGACCATCGAAGTTCCCGTTGGAAAGGCCGTTTTGCCGAGCCGCTTTCTCCCCATTGTGGTCATCAAGATGGAGGAGTTGGTACCTGCCAGCCAGGATCAGGAGTTCCTGGCTGATATCGTCACGGAAGTGACGAAAACCAGACGAGCTGTGGTCCTCAGCGAGGACGATCGGCCGATGATTCCATCGGAGGACAAGGACTCTAAGTCAAGAGGGCCCGCATTAAGCATGGCGCTGGTGAGGGGTCTATGGATAATATCCATGGACCTCAAACTCCAACGTCTACTTCTTGTCGACGATGTGACCACAGCGCTTACCCCCGACAAGATCCAAGCGCAACTGGCGCAGATTAACGACGAGATCGCGGGGTATGACGCCGAGACCATCATCCAAAAAATGGATGATGCACTTAGGAAATATCGAGATGGCCCTGCGCTGGGGTCGAGACATGCCCGGCACATCGCCATCAACGACCCAGACGGAGGCTTGGCATACCTCCACACTCTTACCAACCGGGATCCTATGAACGCTTACCCGGTGGGAGACCGCTATGCTGTGGTGAGGTGGGCGGCCTGGGAATCGCGCGTCATGCATAGGGCCCTCGAAATTGTCCTACACAACAAGCTCAAGAAATGGAGGACGCTGGTTGTGGTGAACAACCCCTGGTTCTTACAGTAAGTGATGCTCCCTATCAACCACATATGTACTGCCCGGACAGTCTCGAAGTTGCACTTACTAATGGGATATCCCCTACAGATTTGCCCATGCGGTATTCGCTAAAGCCTCATTTAATGTAGAGTGCATTCAATCGGCGCATACCTCCGAGCAACGTGATGAGGCCATCCGCCGGTTCAATGATCCTCTTGATGATATCGACGTCTTAGTCATAAATGCCGGGGTGTCAGGCGCAGGTCTTAACCTACACGAAGCGTGTACCAACGGCATCATCCTCCAGTTTGGCTGGAACTGGAACTCGGTATGGCAAGTTTGCGGTCGTTTGGGACGGTTTCACAAGGACCTAAGACACGTCAATTGGACCATTCTCTCCGTGGCAGGAACCTACTACAGCGTTGCGGAGGACAAGATGAACCGGAAGTATGTGGAACAGCTCCGGAACGAAGTCCGATTTGAGCGGCAATTTAGCCGCCACGCAAGCTATCTGGGCATCCAACGCTTGATTGCCTACGAGATGCTGAAGCTCATCGCCGGCCAGCCGTACAACCGGTATTCTTGGGTCGTGGCACCACCAGGCCACTGTATGAACTATGCAGACGAACGGGCCAAGAGAACTGGCGACCTTTGCACGAAAATCGCCCAACAGGTGATGGGTGGCTCTGAGGTAGAAGTCACCGACGATATGCTCGGAAAGTTAAATAAAAACTTGATGGGCATCTGCCAGAGCTGGTCTTACAACGGCCTTGATGCGGAAGAGTTCGAGCTCTATAATCTCGACGAGTACATCAAGGTGTCGGTCGAAAACCTTGAGAAGATACGCATCAGGCCGTGGTGGCAAGAGTCAAAGAGCAGGCCAGCTTTTATTGAAAACGGCGAAGGGTTAGGTGATATAGCCAACGACGAGCTACTTAGCCAGGACGAAGACGATGACGGCACGGATACGGAGGAGGGAATTAACGACGCCATTGATGCCCTCCGCCGCGATCGCAGGGGAGGGAGCGATATGTGACATAGTTCAAGGCCCAAAGCTATGCTGATTGAATGATGGGACGGGTTTAAACTGGTTGAGAAGGATTCTTCGGTTTGGTACCTTTGCGGTGGTGCGTTGATACGCCCATAGGGACGGGGCAGATTATAGCGAGTGGCACCGGTTGTTGCGATGCTCGAAATACGCGGCACCCCCAGTTTAGAGACACTTGGTAGATGATTTGACATAGGCCCAGCCTAACTTCGCATGATATATTTTACATCTTATGATCATCGTAGGAGGTGAATGCGCACGTGGGCAGTTGAGTTTAACGTGGCAAACTCTTGAAAGCTGGAGGATTTTATCCATGTTGGATTGCTCGTGAGATTGCAGTTTAAAGAGGGAAAAGTCAAGAGCTTGGGTATGCATCGTTGGAAACGTTAACATCATTTGCCACCAGCAAGTCCTGGTCATGGGTGTACATTTCCTGCGAAAAAAGGCAGAGAGATGGGTGAGCATCAGTCAAGATTGGGCTTTTAACAGGGTAATTATTGAGCAGCAAGGTAAGTTTTGTGCACGAGATACGCATAAAAAACAATTCTTTGCGTAAGTTTTCGCCTCAACGTGTGCAGGATTCTTGCTCAACAGGGCAGTGAGATGGCCCTAGGAGCAGTCAAGGTTTTTGTCTCTAATGTGATGAAAGAAAAGACCATGCTTATTTGTGCCGTTAAAAGCACTGTTTAAAAAAGAGAGCAAGTCGATTCACGCTCCCTGCAAGGGAAAAAAAAAAAAAAGTGCCCCACTTTAAGAATTGCAAACCAGACGCCCACCACCCATCACCATCACCATCACCATCATCCACCATCCATCAATCGCCAACAATCAATCGCACTATTTTGATCAATGTTGAAAACAAGCCCCCAATCAATCGCCCTGGCGCGCACCGGCTATTCAAGGTAAGACCTAACATTTTCAGCCACTTTCAATCACTAACCAGCTGCTTTCCAAATGGGGTTTGCTCTGGGGACCCCCGATAAATCTCCCGCGACCCCCCTCCCCACATAAAACCCACATCTGTCACCTGCATCGAAAACACTGAATTTCCCATACAAAAGAGGGACATCCCGATGCACCGGTCAGGTCAGGCTGCATCGTAGTGCCCAGCACTCAGCACCCAGGGTCATGATCGCACGGTTGGATTGACCGCACAGTTGGATTGATCGCACAGTTGGATTAATCGTGCAACCGAGACTGTGGTGTTGTGCATGTGACTGACAGGGAGACATGAAATTCTGAATTTTTCCAGTACAAAACCTTGGCTTTCAAATGCCCAGGTGTCTGGCACTGGCACAGGTGGAGATGGGGGGTCGCTGGAGATTTATCGGGGGTCTCCGGAGCAAACCCCTTCCAAATATGCGACAGCGATGACGACGGCAATTCGGAGCCTTAATACCAGCAATTCGGAAGAGACCCCTCCACACGGCTGGGTATGGTCCTGGAAAGTGACAGTCAAGGGACTGCAGCGACGCTCAACAGTAGTGAAATGGCCGGCAGCGTGTCCAGCGCGCCCGCTAGGTGCAGAGGGCAAGGCCTCCAAAATCCAAACAGCCAGGCTAGCTTCAAAAAACCGTCATCCACGTTCAGGGTAGCCAGCACCACGGCGATCAACACGGGGCGATCAATACTATGGCATTCAATACTAGGGCTGAGGAACCGGTCAGATACGACCAAGAGAGGACCGGATCTGGGCACACAATCAATATCTACCTAACTGTAGAAATGGAAGAATTGGCATTGGAATCGCTTCTGTGATGGCGATCAACCGTAACTACAGTTATGGTGGATTTTGCAGGGGGGCCAGCCGTCGCCTTGCTGGCAACTCTCACCGCCCCAGCATTTCTGTCCTGCCCGCCGCACCGCGACTGCAGGCACAACCCCCATTACAATCGCCATCGCCAAAGCAATCCCCAAAGCAATTCTTCTAGTTCTGTAGTCAAATCTCAAGTCTGACTTGTATTTCTATTGACTGCCTAATCCGAAATCTGCTGCCTTGCTTGATCAGATCTGACTGGCTCCTCGGCCATAGTGTTGACTGCCTTGCCCTAGTGTTGATCACTCGCGTACTAACTACCTTGTGCGTGTATGGCGGTTTCTGAAGCCGCCCTGGGTCTCTGGATCTCGGAAGCCCCGCGTCTTCCTCTGGTGTACAAGGTGGACGTACTGCCAGCCATTTTACTACTGCTGGGTGTCGCTGTCACCCCCAGCCGTCACTATCAAGAACTACCCCACACCAGACACGCACGAAGTCGGGGGAGTGTTTTGGGTTGACGAGGGTTGCCTGCCATCGGTCTTGCATCTCGACCTGGCTGGCTGGCTGGTGCGCGGGTTGATGAAAACCAGCTGTTGGGTAAAGGCCTTGCTGCCACGCCTGTGATTGTGGTCTTGCTGTTGTTTCTGTTGCCTTGGTGGCAACGAACCTTCTTCGTACACGGGGCAAGTTGTGACGAAGACGGTGAAGGGCAGGGCATTGCAGAATTGCAGAAACTGCAACTCATGGCCCAAAAAGGGTCGGAAGTGGAAGTTTTGATAGCCTGGTTTACCAAGCTCGCCAAAGGCTTCGTGGCGCGGGGCGTCGAAAGCGGTGAGAGCTGGGGCAGCGGTAAGATTGCTGGAATTGCAATGTGACGGCACAGAGTTGTTAGAAATGTTCAATTAATGAGATGTTCCGGTGGTCAGGTTGTCGACCAGCATGTTTGGCGTGCTATGGGTTGGTGCGGACTAAAAGCAGATTCTCATCTGTCCAGACTGTGTATACAATATCAAAGTGCCAATTCCACCACCTGTATGATAGATTTGTGCTGCTGTTGCCAGTATTCTGGTACCGAGGGCTTTCCATGTCAATTTCAAAACAGTCCAGTACATCATTAAATCCGGACTGGCGGCTGATGAGAACGGATATGCACAGCCCCCAGTTCACTACTGTAAAAATGGCATCTCAAGGTAGGTATATTTCCCAAGCTAGCTGGATCCCCCGACTATGCTGACACGTGTAGAGACACGCTGTGATGGACCAAATATCCGGGATGTAGTAGCATGGATAGCTAGGTGTAGAACACTAATACAATAGAAATTCAACCCTGTGTGAATTCTTTGAGGTTGGAGACAATGGAACTTTTCTCAGACCGTAGAGCAGTATGACAGGCTACCTGATTTGCTAGGCCAAAAAATTGGAACTAGAACACGGGCTGAATTTTACAGGGCTACCACTATAAACTTGGGAATCAATTTGCCAGATACATCCACCCCAGCCGAAAATCGGCCCAGTCCAATCTCCAGCCTCGACCACGCGGAACACTCCCTCCACACTATCACCGCGCCAGGTAGTTTGACTGATCGCCCAGCTGTTAAAGATCACGGATTAGCAGACGATTAGATACGAGGCCACCGACCTTGTTACTTGGCGCGAAATCGAGATTGAGGCCCCTAATTCAAGAATCAGTCCCCCGCGACAAACGAAGCTGGAACCTCCCCAGACAAGCATTCTCCCTTCGAATTATCCGCAGAGACCACGCGCAAGAACTTAACTGCCGGGAGATTGAAGTAAGTAGTTTCGCAAACATATCCTCTTAATCCCAGCCAGGTTTGCGGTGGAAACCGGGACTTACCTGCCTCAATCCACATCACCAACACACACATTGAGACCAATCTCGCAAACCGATTCGATCTCTCTCCCACAACACCCAGTTACCCAATTACCATTCGCGCTTCGCTCTCGTCTACTGTATTTCTAACTCGTCACAGCGCCAATTTTCACGTGTATTCTTGCTTGCAAAATATCAACCATTCCCACAACTTCAATCCGACCACTGCAGACTCTCTCACCATGGAGAGCATGATGAACTACCAGTTCGATACCGCGTGGGACACCCTCAATGGCATAAAAGCACGCGTCAGTTGGTCAACTCGTGAGCTGCAGCTTGTTGAAGCTGAGTTAGCGAAACACGATTTTCATGGGGACCCTTCGCAGACTGCCATTTGGGGTGATGCCAGAGAAATTACCAAGCACCTAGCGGGCATGAGGCAGAAATACAAGAGATGGGAACAGTGCTCCAGATCGGTACTGGGGCTTGATCATCAGCGTATTGTGATTAAAGCATTTTATGCCATATCCACTACCAGATGGGGAAATTGGTCGGGCGCCATTCCCTCCATGATCCATGACAACAACCTTGGATTCATGCTCCAAGGCCCGGGCGATCGCTTATATGATGAGTGGTGGGGCATTTATCCCGCCATATTCGACAAGGACGGCCCGAGTAAGGAGCTCTTCGCCATTCGGAACAGGCAATTCCAGCTGATACTCCCATTCTATCTCGAGAACCCGGATCAGTACAAGGACAACGAGGCAAGGTTCAAAGAGTTAGAGCCTCCTGCAATTTACCAGATTCATCTGATTATCGAAGAACCCCATCGACTGGAACAGGAGCGCATCGCGAAAGAGAGAGCGGCTCGAGGCCAGACTGAGGACAGCGATACTGACTCTGATACAAATTCGTCCATGTCACAGAAGCCAAAGCCGGGAGACGCGCATGATTTAAACACCAAAATCTACCCGAATACGCGCGAAGATATTCGGAGGGCTGATCAGGAAGCCTTGAACGTTATTCAGAGCCTCACCGGAACTATTCCGGATCTGCCAACAGCCGATTTGCTCGCGGACAACGGTATCGAGATGAATCAGACCTCAAAGAGAAAGACTGCCGACAACAGCAGCTCTGTCACCAAGAAGGCAAAGACGAATAGCACTAGCAGGGAGACAGGCAAACCCCGTAGGCCCAGTGCAGTCACGCAATCCGACAAACGTTACGAAGCTCTCAAAGAAGAGCACAACCAGTTGAAGGCAAACTACAAGAGTTTGGAGAGAGTTGAAAAGACTCTAAATTCAGAGCTAACCAACTTAGAAACCATCAGGAACACTCTGCAGTTAGACCTGATGGAGTCAGAGACTGCCAACAGGAGTCAGAAGGAACGTTTGGACGAGCTGGAGAAGTTTGTTGACACTCTGAAGGCAGACATGAGCAAGTTGGAGACAGAAAATGGCACTCTGAAGGCAGACTTGAGCAATTTGGAGACAAAGTACCGCTCAGAACTCGAGAACCTCCAGACAACCCACCAGTCAGAGCTTGACAACCTAGTGACAAACCTGCGAGAGCTAGCGGTGAAACCTCACAATGCCAACTCACTAAAGGGTGGCATCGATAAACTGCTTCACCAGTTTAACGGGCGCGGGGAGAGACGGCAAATTGCCGAATCCGAGGAACCGAAAGCTTTTGAGGCGGAGGACAGGACCCCTGCGCAACGCATGGACGATCTCATATTCAACTTGAGTAGACTGAGAGCAACGGTAGTATTTAAACCACACGGCAAGCAGGTCCGGGCTTCCCTCGATACGATTATCGGACAGGCTGATATATACTCTGGAAACCCCTATCGGGGAACTACGGCATTGTTGAGCGAGGCTAGCTATAACGTCGTCCGCGGTCATGGGCAGCATATCTGGTACCAATGCAGCGAGTCACCGGGCAAAGAGTTCAAGGCTAATTGGTTCCTAAGAAATGGGTTTCACTGGGTTCTTGTTAAGCATGGCCCAGCCAAGGGATTGGGATGGCCCATGTGGAGAGCGACAGGGCAGCCAGGCAACTACCCCATCGATGCCAGACCGGATGGAGAGGGTGGTGGATGGACCATCCCTACGGAGGAGACCGACTGAATGACCATTGGTAGGTACAAACGGATGACTTTTGGGGCCTGGATTCCACGTGGGATGGTATCCACTAGGTATGGTGGTTCTGATACCAGAGACCAGCCGGACATGGCACATGGTGGTTTTGATGACGGGCGGATTTCCGGCGGTTGTTGGCTCGCCTCCAACAGCTAGATAGATCCTCCGTAAGTAAGAGCTCTCTAAAGCACAGATGAATCGATCATGACAATTATGAGAGCATGATTTTTAAAATTACTGTTCCACTTCGCGTGATTCCCCCTCCATTACGTGTCGTCTTGTCCAGACTAGTGACATTGACGATCTGGCTCAAATGACTATCCCTCCGCCCCATGGCAGGATAAATAAAATATGCTCGAACGAGATAATGCCTCGCGCTAACCCATAGTTGATGACAACAGCTCCCTGAACGCCAGTGCTGACTGGCTTGCCTGTAAGGGTCGTTAGAGCGTCACGAACTGAAGAATCTCAATGTACTAAGTCGCTAAATATTGACATTCCACTGCCAGATTGTGTACAACCCTGTGGCTGCTAACCTTGGAAATACATCTAGTAATGTTTCCCGCCAAAGCCCGCTCAGATATCACAGCTCACAAAGCCCATTGCTTAAAGGCCCAATTTGCCATCAACTAGGATTCTCAGGAGCCCAGTACCTGCAGTCACAACTTGATGATGAGATATGCCATTGGGACAAATAAAGCAACCAAAGCCTCATAGATACCCTGATCTATAATCTGAGAAGAAAGCATTTGCACTTTGGGGTCACAATACATTAGTCAATCCTAAGCTGTTGGGCTGTCCAAATGGCTCATTGGTTCTCAATGATGGCGGCTGGTATTGTTATTGACAAACAATATCAACTTTCACCCATTGAGGTGCGAGTATCTGTTTACATCAATACCTACCCAAGTAGGCAGGTGTGCAATTGCACGAGTGTGTGAAGACCCGCCAGTTTTTCTGCCATTACCTCTTCCCTGCAATTTTCCCAAATTGCAAATTTCTCTCCGCAACACCAACTTTTCCCACCACTGCTGGGAATTCATCCCGAAACAACAACCCAAAGCCAATCAATCACAGCTGCGTACAAGAATGGCACCAGCTCAAAAGAGGAAGAAAGTAAGTACTCGCTTTATTTAGATAATAATCACATTCTTGCGGCATCCGGGTAACCATTGCGATTGTTAGGCTGCTCGTGCCACAATGGCGTCGCCCGCCAAGAAAAGAAGAGTCAAGGGCAAAATCACTACGAAGACCGGAGCCGGCGCCCAAATCCGGTATGGGGTGGCAGCTGACATCCCGGCTCAGACAACTACTGTCCAGTTCTCCATTGAGTACGATGAGGACCAGTCTGAGATGGATGAAAGCTCAGACAATAGTGACAACTCTGATGGGGTTTTCGACACTGACCGCGGTCCACCGGACGACCATCAGGACGACGCCCATACCCAGGAGGCATCTCCCTACACGGGTCCGAACAAGAGAGCAGCCGCCGGCAATGTTCGCATCACGACGCCCGAAGATCTCGCTATACAAGCTAGAATTCGAGAGGAGGAGCAAGCCCATGACGTAGAAGATGTCGACAAGGATAAAGACAGAGATGCCGATGAAGGTGGAGACTTGGATGGAGGTGAGGATGCGGATGAAGGTGGAAGTCAAGAGGAGGCTTGACTCTTCCAGGTCAACATCATGCAGTTGGCGGGAAGCGTCAATTGGGACCGTTAACAAACACCTAAGGCGTACTCTATAAGAGCTGAATTGGGTCCATAAAAATTGCGCATGTGAAGACCGTGAACTGAGTTTGCTACTGAGTTTCCACGTGGCTCAACGCCCACATTGACTTGGTATTTTATTTCACCGGAAAAAAATATCTTGGCCGAAATCGACCTCAAACGCCAGCACAAGGACGGAAATACCCAGGCCAATGCCAACCCCAAGAGTGTGAAACCCCGTAGCTAACAAACCTTGATGGAAACTACCTTCCATTCGTCAGATCATGTAGCAACTAGAGCCGACAACTGTGACCACGATAAGCACAATTGTTGTCCGCGAAACCGCGCGTCATTATTATCCAATATGGTGTGGACTCTGTCGTTGAGGAGACTGAAGGATGAAGTTGAACAGATAAGCCGAGTCTGGGGGAGGCGAGGTCTAATAGACATACATCATCATCATAAAGGGAGTGGTGGAGTGATTGGAGCGAAATGGTGGACTTGCTAAGTGAGGATCAGAGCACCCATCGCCAATCCTACAACTGTGAGGATCCGTTAAAGACAAGAGACTGAAAATAGGTAAGTAAGGTATCTAGGCAGTCAATGCCTGATGCCCCCC
>Ga0247763_1000460_pt1 | contig 24118 bp, 19 predicted proteins | sample UWRJL141409B4_FD_179926 | JGI IMG/M metagenome (GOLD analysis project Ga0247763, IMG submission 179926) | Plant litter microbial communities from Arlington Agricultural Research Station in Wisconsin, United States - UWRJ-L141-409B-4 | ecosystem: Environmental > Terrestrial > Plant litter >...
GGGGGCCGGCGACGTCAACGGTGACGGCTTCGATGATTTCATCATCGGCGGCGGAAACCTGGAGGGCGCGTCGGCACCACCCGATGCCTCCTATGTCATCTTCGGCGCCGCCTCGTTCGAGTATGTCTCGCTCCGCTACCAGTCGACGGAGGTCTTCGTCGACCCGAGCGACGGCTTCCTCATCACGGGTGGCCGCGTTGCGCGCGGCGCGGGTGACGTCAACGGCGACGGCCTGAGCGACCTGGTCATCGGCGTGCCGAATCCCGCGCCTGTCGAGGGCAACGAGGCGGGCACCGTCTTCGTGGTGTTCGGAAAGAAGGACGTGAACCCCCTCTCCCTCTCGAACGTGGCCGCGGGGCTCGGCGGGTTCGCCATCTTCGGGCCGCACGTCTTCGACGGCGTCGGACAGGTGGTCTCCGGCGGGGGCGACGTCAACGGCGACGGCCTGAGCGACCTGGTCATCGGCGCGCCGCGCGCCGCGGGCCCCGATCTGGAGCCGAATTATGGGGCGGCCTACGTCGTCCATGGCAAGGCCGACGGCGCCGCCGTGTCGCTCGACGCGCTCGGCACGAGCGGCTTCGTCATCAGCAGCCCTTACCCCTCCGGCGGGATCGGCAACTCCGTCGCGTGCTTGCATGACTTCAACGGTGACGGACTCGCCGACGTCATCCTCGGCAGCATGACGGCGTCCGTGCTCGAAGAGAACGGCGCTGGCTTCCTCGTGTTCGGCAAGCGCGACACCGGCACCGTCTCGCTGACCAGCCTCGAGGGCGGGCAGCTCGAGGGCGTCGCGCTGCTCGGCACCGACAGCCAGCGCACCTTCGTCGCGAGCGGCGGCGACCTCGACGGCGACGGCCTCTCCGATGTGCTCGTGGCTGGCGCGTGGAGCGACGCCTTCGTCGGCCGCATCTACGCCCTCTTCGGCTGGGACGCGAGCGACCGGCTGCAAGCGCGGCGCGGCGCGCTCCTGGGCGGCCGCGGTGACGACACGCTCGACTTCACGGGCACGCCGCTCGTCGCCATCGCCGGCGGCCGCGGCTTCGACACCCTGCGCTTCGCCGGCGGCGGGCTCACGCTCGACCTGCGCACTGGCAACGATGGTGCGCCAAGGGTCGAGCGCATCGAGCACATCGACCTGCGCGGCAGCGGGGACAACACCCTGCGGCTCGACGACGCGGCCGTGCGCCGCCTGCCCCAGAACCGCGCCGGTTCACCCGCGGGCCTCGCTCGCACGCTGGTGCTCAGCGGCGACGCGGGCGATCGCGTGATCTTCGATCTCACGGGCTACACGGCGGGCCCCAGCAACGCCGGCCGTGACGTGTGGCGGCGCGACGGCGGCGTGTACGGCCTGGAAGCGACGCCGGGCTTGCTCGTCCCGCCGTGAGCGGTATCGAGCGCCTCGCGCGGGGGTGCGACGGCGAGTTCGTGCGCGGAGGCCATCGGGCTCTGCCGGGATGGACGATGGGCGTTCAGCTCGCGACGCCCGCCGCCCAGCGAATGCCGCCGAGCACGTGGCGCGTGAACCGTGGATCGGCGAACATATCGGCGGTGTGGCCGAGCGCCGTGTACCAGGCGCGGCCGCCGTCGAACTCGTGGCACCACGCGATCGGGTGATCGCCCATGGCCAGCTCGCCCACGCCGTAGCTGGGCTCGCTGAGGCTCATCAACACCCGCACCGACGAGCGCGGGTTCGCCCGGAAGCTGTACCATTCGTCCTCGAGCGTGAAGCTCGACGGCAGGTGCTCCGTCGACGGGTGGTCGGCGACCTCCACGTCGACGCGCGCCCGTTGCACCGCGGGATGCTCCAGGAGAAACGCCGCGCCCCCGAGCAGCTGACCGTACCAGGCCCAGCCCTGCTCGGTCGCCGCCGCGCCATGGATGCCCACCCAGCCCCCGCCGGCGCGTATGTAGCGCTGGAGGGCTTGCCGCGCGCTGTCGTTCATCACCTCGGAGTCTGTATTGAGCCAGACGACGACGTCGCAACGGGCGAGGCGCTCGTCGTTGAAGTGTGCTGGGTCTTCCGTGTGCTCGACGGCAAAGCCATGCTCTCGCCCGAGCTGGCGCAGAGCTTCGACGCCGGCGTCGATCGAGGCGTGCCGATAGCGGCCGGTGCGCGTGAAGACCAGGATGTGCTCCAGGCGCCGCCCCTCCGGCTTTGCGACGCCGGACCGTGTCGCCTCGGCTGCGTCGTCCCTCGTGCCGATAGACCCGGTGGGTCCGATAGACCCGGTGGGTCCGATAGACCCGGATGGCGAGGCCGTCATGGACGCCCGGCTTACAACGGCGAGGCCGGCGACGGCCACCCCGATGCGCCTCAAACCGCGAATGCCCGGGGCGCAGCCGGGCGGCAAATCGCCATTCGCAGCGCCAGGGTAGCCGGAGCGGCCGACGAGATCAGGCCGTGTTGCTGGAAGCGCTCGGCGGCCCGCCCCGGGGCGAGCCGCGGCGTCGAACCGCGCGTTCGACAGCCGAGCGTAGATCGGTGCGGATACGCGCCTTCGTGACCACCTCGTCGGCTCGGGCGGCTTCCGCCAGCTTCGCGACCTCGCCCTGCGGGCGGCTCGACACCAGGACGATGGCGAGGCGCTCGCCCTGGGTGCCGTTGCGGAACATGCGCGCCAGCTTGTCGCCGTTGATGGTCGGCATCATGATGTCCAGCACCACGGCGTCGATGCCCTGCTCATGGATGCAGCGTGTGGCGCCAATGGATGACCCGAGCTCGAAGAGCTCGTGCCCGCCAGCCCGCAACGTGCTCGACATCGCCTCTCGAGCGATGTCGTCGTCGTCGATGATTAGGATCTTCACTGAGCCAATGAGTTAGCCGCCGCGCTGCGCCCGGACGCCACCCCGGGGGCGGCGGTGTGACGGCTGTCCAACCTCCTTCAACACGGCAGTTCCATCCCGTCCCTGAGGCTCAGCGATCCGAGACCGCTCGCGGCACGCCGAATGTTCAGACCCGGCACGCGCCGATGTCGGTCCATCGCGGCGCCGAGCACACGACGTGAGATGGGGAAGCCGGGCCGTCAGCGGCTGGCCCCTCCCGCCGCTCAGAAAGCGTGCCGGAGCTCGAGCATCACCTCTCGCGGGCGCAAGGGATACTCGAACCCCGACGAGCCCGGATCGGGACCCTGCGTCCCGATCAGGTTCTTGCCGCGCAGCGCCACCGTGCTCTCGTGGCCTGGGATCAGGATCAGCTTCGGCGCAGCGAGCGAGGCGTTGAGCCAGACGTAGCTCGGAAGCGAGAAGGGTGCGCCGTTCTCGACGATGCTCGCCTCGCCCGCTCGCCGCGGGGCGACATAGACGAGCTGGGCAGACGCCTGCAGCGGCAACTCGGGGTGGACGGGCACGTCGACGCTCACGCCCGCCCTGCCGATCCAGGGCGGATAGATCACGGCACGGGTGCCGATCAGACGCGCCGCATAGCCCTCCTCGCCGAGAGTGCGCCGGGAGAACACATACTCGAACGACGCATAGCCTCGCACGCGCTGCTCGAAGCTAGCGTTCAGCTGGGTCTCCCAGCTCAGCGCCTTCTGGCTCGCGACGTTCTTCGCCGCCAGGTTGATCCCCTCGGGTGTGAACTCGGCCTTGTCGCGGACCAGGCTGTACGCGAGCCCGGTGCTCGCGTTCCAGAAGGCGACCGGCTTGTAGGAGAGCTGCGCCTCGAACGTGTCGATGCGCTGCGGCGCCAGGCTCGTGTTGCCGATCACGTCGCCAGGGCGCAGCGGCTGCGCGTAGAGCAGATATGGAGACGGCGCTTTGAAGGCGCTGCCGTACAGGAGCTTCGTCACGATCGCGTCAGACCAGCGCGAGGTCGCGCCGAGCCTGCCCGTCAGCTGAGGACCGTAGATCGAGTGGTGGTCGTAGCGAACGCCGCCGGTGAGCTTGAGCCACGGGTCGAGCAGCTTGTAGTTGGAGCTCACGTAGACGCCGAGGTTGGTGAGCGTGACCGACTCGTTCTCTCCCGAGTCACCCACCTCCTCGCCCGTATCCTTGCTGATGCGCTGCGCGCGCGGCTTGGTCTCGTCGTCGATGACGGTCTCCACGCCGACGATCAGGTTGAACGCCTCGCTCGGCATCCAGCGCCCTTCGAGGCTGCCCTCACCCCCGCGGTAGCCCATGTGGCGCTTCACCCAGAACAGGTCGCTCGCCACCTCGATGCGATCGTCGCCCAGCACGCCGCCCTGGAAGTAGGTCGTGAGCAGGCCGAGCTGAAAGCTCGGTGACAACTGCAGCACGCCGGTCGCCGTTCCGCGGAACTGGCCCAGGTTCACGATCGTTCCCACCTCGCGCCCCGCCGCGTCGGTGCCGCCGGTGAGCTGAGCCCAGTGTGCAAAATCTCCGCCGCGCTCGATGCCCGAGCCGATGGCGCTGAGCACCAGCTGCCCCTTCTGCGGCACCCGGTATCCGAGGCGGCCCTGGAGCACGAGCGAGCGGCGCTCCAGGTGGTTCGCCACCCGATCGTTGCCGACATAAGACGGCAGCGCCGGCGCTGGTGACTCCCCGGGCAGCGCCAGCCCGGAGCGGTCGACCTGCTCGCCCGCCGCCGCCAGCAGGAAGTCGAAATCTCCGAGCGTCGTGCCGCCAGCGACGTCGAAGCGGCCGCCCAGGTTCGCGCCGGTCGTGCCGACCTGGCCGCGAGCGTCGAGCGCCGGTATCTCGCTCGGGGGTACGGTGATGATGTTGATTACACCCAGAAAGGCGTCTGCCCCGTACAGCGCAGAGGCCGGGCCGCGGATGATCTCGATCTGATGGATCGACGACAGCGGAATCAGCTCGACGCCCAGCCAGTTCCCCGACGTCGAGCGATACGCCACCGACGCGCCGTCGATCATGACCTTGATCACGCCGCTCTCGGCGCCGAGCCCGCCCGTCACGCCGCGCACGGCGGCGTTGGGCACGATGTGGTCATCGACCAGGTAGAACCCGAGCACGTGCTGCAGCACGTCGCCGACGCTGTCATGACCCCAGCGCGCGATGTCTTCGGCCGTGACCACCGTGATGATCGCGGGCGCATCTTCCAGGCTCTCCGACGTCTTCGTGGCCGTCGAGACCTCGACGTTCAGGAGCTCCAGCAGATCCACGTCTTCGAGAGCGTTGGATGCCGACGGCTGCGAGGGCTCGGCCGCGGCGGCGTTCGACAGCGCGAGGACGACAGCCAAGCTCGACGCTGCGTATGACGAGCGCTTGGTCATGCTTCAGCGCCCCGCCTTCCCGCGCGTCGAGAGCGCCTCGTCACCGACGATGACGTCCACGTTCTGCAGCGTCGTCTGCTGCATGCCGTAGCGCTGGCCGAGCTGGGGGGCCACGTACGTCTTGACGGAGACGGGCAGAGTGACGCCATGCCCGGTCACCGACCAGTCGTCTTCCATGATCTCGAACAGCAGATCGGCCGCCTGGATCGCCAGCGCCTCCATGTCCGGGATGGCCGCGTAGGTGCCGAAGTTCGCGTCGGCGCGCACGAGCGAGGGGACGCCGACGACGACCGGCAGGCGAAAGCGCTCGAGGTACGGCAGCCATGCCTCCTGCACCAGCTGCCGGGTCAAGAGCGCGTTGTCGTTGGGCAACCAGAGCACGTCGACGCCCGATCGGCTCAGCTCGACGATGGCGGCCTTGAGATCGCGGACGTGCGGGACATCATCGAGCTCTCGCACGACGAACGGGATCTTCTCGACCCCCGCCAGCTTGCGCTGGTCTTCGACGTAGTCGCGGAACTTGCTGCGGTAGATGACGCCGGCCTGGTCCACCTTGACGCCGAGGGTGCGCAGGCCCGTCAGGCTCGTCACGGCGGGGACCTCGTAAGCGATGGCCGTGGAGTTCGCGATCGTCGCGTGCAGGCGCTCGGCAAACGAGGCAAGCAGGATGATGGAAGCCGGCGGCGACGCCTGGGTCCGGCTCCAGTCACGGTACAGCCGAGCGGCGGAGTTGTTGACCAGGATGACCGCCTTGGCGCCCGCCCGGGCGATGGTGTCGCCCACGTCGATCGGCGACGTCACGCCCTCGCTGACAGGCGTCACCACCACGTTGACCTCGTTCTCGAGCTCGAGCCGCAGCTGTGTCACGAGCGGCACGAGGCGCTCGTCTGGCGGCACGAGCAGACTGACCGTCGGCAGGTTCGCGCGCGTCGGGTTGACGCCGAAGCTGACGGGCGCGCGCGTGCCGGTAGGGCGCTGACACGAAGCCAGCGCCGGCACGGCGACGAGCGCCGCTGCCAGGAAGCGCTGCACCCAATGTCGTCGTATCGAGCTCATTGCCAAGCGTCCACCCCCAGCCTATCCTTCACTTCGCGCGGCAAGGCGCGGAGCGCTGCTTCGATCGCCGTGCGATCACCCGGGAAGGCGATCGCGGTCCTGCGCACACGCGCCGTGGGCAGGTCCAGCACGTTGATCTGCATCTGCGTGCCCGCTCTCAGCCCGTCGAGAAACCTCGCCGGCACGAGCACGGTGTCCGCCCTGCGGAACTGCAGCAGCCTGACCAGATCCTCCAGCTTCGTCACGCGCTCGACCACCGGCTCTCGGGGCAGACCGAGCACCCTCGCGACGAACGGAGCGAGCTCCCGGCGCCCGACCAGGTCGATGCAGCCGATCGTCAGAGAGGGGAGCGCGGAAGCTTCGATCGGGCGCTCGGAGACGAGGAGATACTTCTCGTCCGTGACCCCCCCCATCACGCCCTGAAGCTGAGGCGTGAAGCCCAGGTACTCGAGCACCGGCGCCAGCGTGATGATCGCATCGGGTCGGGACGTCTCGATGGCGTTCTTGAAGTCGCCCACTCGCCCGAAGACGGTGACCTCGAACCCCGGCAACGCGCCCTGCATCGACCTCTGCAGCACGTGCGGGCGGATGTCGATCAATGGAAACACGTAGACGGTCCCCCTCGCCGCCTGGGCAGCAGCCACGCCTCGCTGCCCGATCAGGGTCAGCACAGTGGTCGCGAGCGACCATCCAAGGACTTCGCGCCGCGCCAGCCTCCGGCACGCGACTTCGTCGGGTCGCGTACCAGCTCCCTCCATCTGCCCCAAAGACGGTCGGCTCTGTGCCGAACTGTAGCCGGGCGCTTCAGGCTCGGACGAAACATCCGTTTCATGTACACGGCAGAATGGGGCTCGACGCTCGACCATCGACAAACCTGACCGCGGCGGGCAGCGCTTCGCGGGCGTGTCTCAATGCGGAGCAGACGACCCGTCACCGGTGGCTGGCGCGCCTGTGCGCCACCGGAGCGCTGCTGCTCGCGGCGTGCTCCGACAGCCCTTCCACGGGCGATCCCCAGGGCGCCATCCTGGTGGGTGCCGCGCTGCCCTTCTCGGGCCCACGCGCCACGACGGGGTTCCATATCGAGCGGGCCCTGACGCTGGCGATCGAAGACGTGAACCGCGCCGGAGGCGTCGCCGGGCGTCCGCTCAGACTCGTCGTCCGCGACACCAACTCCGGCTCCGAGCGCGGTCTCCACGAGCTCTTGGCGTTGCTGTACGAGGATGAGGTCCGCTACCTGATAGGGCCCGAGGAAGACCACCTCGCCCTCGAGGTCGTGAGGGACGTCAAGGGCCTGGACGTGATGCATCTCCTGCCGGGCTACTCGGCACCGACCATCACCGACTCCGGCGACGCCGGTGCGTGGATTCGCCTCACCCCGTCGCCGCGGGCGATGGGATGCGCCCTGGCCACCAAGGCCTACGAAGACGGTATCCGCATCGTACGGACCATCGCGACGCGCGACGACTACCACCTGGAGTTCTCCACCATCTTCAGCTCCACCTTTGGGCGCCTGGGCGGTCGCGCCATGCCGACCGTCACGGTCGAGGCGGGGGCGAGCTCCTACTCGAGCGCCGTCTCCCGGGTCGCCGACTACGAGGCAGACGCGACGCTGCTGCTCGGCTACCCGGCGGCGGGTGCGAGCATCGTCGCCGAGATGGCCGAGCGCGGCTTCACGCGCTGGTATCTGTCGCCCATGCTGCACGACGAGGCGTTCGTCTGGAACGCCCCCGAGGGGCTCATCGACGGCTCGGTCGGAGCGAGCCCGTCGCTCAGCCACGGCAGCGAGTGCGAGGACATCTCGCAAGATGAGGCGGTCGTGATGCGCTGCGGCCGCGCCAGCGCTGACGCCTTCATCGAGCACTTCGCCGAGCGCTGGTATGGCGGGCACCCGCTGCCGGTCGCGCATTTCTACTACGACACGGTGGTGCTGCTCGCCCTCTCGCTGCGGGCGGCCGAGGCTGCGGGGCTCGGCGAGCCGCGTCCGGGGCAGCTCTTGCCGTACATCAAGCGGGTATCCAGCGGGGATGACGCGCTCTCCTGGCAGCGGCTCGACGAGGCCATGGCGCGCGCCGCCGAGCAGCTGCCGACCAACTACATCGGCGCTGCGGGCGAGTATGACTTCAATGACCGGGGCCAGAACGTCCGAGGGGTCGTCAGCTCGTGGTCCATCGAGGACGATCAGATCGACGAGGGCGACAGCGTGAGCTGTACATTGCGCGCGCTGAACGACTGACGCCCCAGAGCGAACTAACGACGAGGAGTATTAGTGTGAAAACCATGATGGCGAGGACGGGGCTCGTGGTCACGCTGGCCTGCGTTGCGTGCGGCGACGGCGAGGGGACCAACGACGGACGGCAGGGCGGGGAGATCGAGCGCGTGCCGGTCTCGGAGAACCGCTTCAAGCCGGTCGAGCTGGAGGAGACGATCGACGAGCTCGTCCGCGACCTGGAAGCGAGCCGGCGCCCGGACAACATGTCGCTCGGCGTCGTGCTCAAGGAGCTCAATCACTTCTGGCGCCCCGTCGTGGTCGGCGCCAACCGCGCGCTCGGGGAGCTCGAGATCGCCGGCGCCGTTCAGGGCAGCGCAGAGCGAGGAACCGACACCGAGGCGGCTACCGCCGAGCAGCTCGAGTTCGTCACGGAGCAGCGCGAGCTCGACTATTCCGGGCTCGGTATCGCCCCGTTCGGCGAGGCGCTGGCGCAGCCGATCGACGAGATCGTCGCGGAGGGCAAGCCGGTCGTCACGATCGACACCGATTTGCCGGCGTCGGATCGCCAGCTCTACGTCGGCACCGACAACACGCGAGGCGGAGAGACGGCAGGCCAGACGCTCGTCGACCTGCTCGATGGACAGACGGGTCGCGTCATCATCCTCGGCAACACCGACGAGACGTGGGCTGATGGCTTCAGCCGCACCAACGCGGCCGCCGACGTCATCCGCTCCGCGGGCAACGAGGTGCAGATCCTGCACTCGATCTGGGACCCAGCGCAGGAGATCGCGCAGGCGCAGGCCGCCATCGAGGCGGAGAACGCCACTCCGATCGTCGGTCTGCTCGGCGTGTTCGCCAACGCGCACGCGCTCGCCACCGGCGCCCAGCAAGCCGGCCTCACCACCATGCCCAAGATCGTCGCCTTCGATTTCGATCCCGCGACGCTGAGCTTCATGCAGGAAGGCGTCATCCACGCCACGCACGTGCAGCGCCAGTACTACATGGGCTACATCTCGCTGTACCTGCTGTATTCGATCAACACCGTCGGGCTAGACGCGACCAAGGCGGCGATGTCCGATCACCTCCTGCGCGGCTTCCACATCGACACTGGGCTCGACGTGATTCGCACCGAGGATCTGGCGGAGTACAACGCCTTCGTCGACGAGCTCGGCATCGACTGAGCTGCGTCAGCACAGCTGCCGAGGTCGCTCGCTCGGGGCGGTCGCGCCGGCGGCTCTCAGCGCCGCGGCGAGCCCCTGCGCGGACGCGGACGGTCGCCGTCGTCCGAAGGCGACCCGTCGAACGATGAGCCGCCGGGCGATGCACGGTTCGACGATTCGTCGTCGTCTGCCTCGTCCTCATCCTCATCCTCATCCGCGCTGGCCTCGTCATCCACGGAGTCATCGGCCCGATCGTCCGTCGAGTCGTCCACGAGGTCGTCGCTCTCCGCGTCGGTGTCGACGTCGATCGCGTCGGCCTGCATCGTGATCGGATCCTCATCCGAGATGTCGGGGTTGAGGCACGCCGACAGAAGACCGACCAGACCCGCGAGCGCAAGATGCCAATACATGAACTCTCCTCTCGTTTGGTGCGCGCGGGCACTCATAGAAATCCCACGAAGCCGAAGGCCACCGAGGGCAACACCAGCAAGTAAGGCTCAGTCTCGATGCCGAGCGTCGCGATGTCGGCGCCCGGCTCGGGCAGCGCGGGCAGGCGCGTCCAGAGCACGCTCGCGCCGCCTCGCGCGAAGAAGGTCAGCGCGCCCGACTCGATCTCCCAGCCCGCGTGGACGTTGACGAAGTCGTAGTCGAAGTCTTCGAGCCGCGAGTTGGCGCGGTAGCCGTTGCCGACGAGGATCTTGAGCAGGCCGTTCATGTCGCCGGGCAGAAAGTGCCCGCCCTCGATGTTGAGAGAGGGCCCCGTGCCGGGCTTCGAGAGCGTGATGCCCGCGCGATAGCCGGGGCTCACCGCGTTGGTGCCCGCGCCCGCGTGCAAGCGCAGCCAGGGTGCGGGGCGATACACGAGCGAGAGCATGCCGCCGTGGATCGAGCCGAGATCAAACATCAAGCCCCAGTGGCGGCGCCGAAGCGCGGCCGGGTCGTCATCGTCGGCGTAGGCGTCGAGGGGCAGGCTCGCGCTGCTGCCCGAGGAAGCGGCCGGCGCGGGCTGCGCCCCCTCGAGATCGCTCGTCGCGCGAGCAGTGGCGGTCGAGGTGGCGATTCCTGCCAGCAGGCTGCCCGCAAACCCGAGTGCAACACGCCACGGGCCCGATCGCTTCCATCCCATCTGGTCATGCCTTTCGACTGCAACGTTCGTCGCAGTCCTTCAGACGCAGCCAGCGCGAGCCGTGTTCCCGCGAAACGTTGCACGAATCCTGCGCCCACCTAAATGGGTCGTGCTCTCACACAGTTACGCTGGTGCAAAAAAGCGCCTCGCCGGCGCTCGGGAACTCGCCGGCGCTGGGCTTCGTCTAAGGGCGGGGCGGCCCCGGGGTGCCAACCGCGCGTGGCAGCGGCTCGCGGCGACCGCGGGTGCCAACCGGGCGCTCTGCCTTTATTCTTCCCCGAAGGTACAGGCTGCCGTCCCCAGGATGGCATCGGCCAGCGCCACACCGGGCCCGGAGTTCCCGCCGAACGCGGTGTGGTTGCACACGCCGCCGGGATCGTCCGAGCAGCCCGGCGCGTAGCGCACGGAGCAGACGTCCGAGTTGTCGGCGAGGCAAGCGAGGAACGCATCGCACTGCGCGGCGCCGTTCGCGCCGTTGCTGCTGCAGCTGATCGTGCGCGCGAGCCGCCGCGCGCAGCGCGTACAGTCTTCTCGGGTGCCGCCGCAGCAGAGACCATCCTGGCAGGCCTCGCTCTGGCAGTCGGCGTCGACCCGGCAAGCGTCGCCCGGCGCGCACGGGCCGCACGCGCCGCCGCAGTCGACGCCCGTCTCCGTGCCGTTCCGCGCGCCGTCGCCGCAGCTCGAGCAGGTTCCGTTCACGCAGTTGGCGCTCGTGCAATCCGCATCGCTGCCGCAGCTGTCGCCCGCCCCGCAGCGCGGACAGCCCGCGTCATTGCCGCCGCAGTCGATGTCTGCCTCGGAGCCGTTGCGCTCGCCGTCTTCGCACTGGCGCGGGCGACAGCTCCCCCCGAGGCAGCGGTCGCTGACACACTCGGCGTCGGCGCTGCACGGGCTGCCGCTCGCGCAGCGCCCGCACGCCTCGCCTCCACAGTCGACGCTGCGTTCATCTCCGTTAGCGACGCCGTCGTCGCAGCGCGGCGCCTCGCACGTGCCGTCGTCACCGCAGACTCCCGCCGCGCAATCCTCGCCGCCGCGACAGCTCGCGCCGACGGCGCAGCGCGCGCACACGCTGCCTCCGCAGTCCGCCGACGCTTCGTCCTGGTTTTGACGGCCGTCGTCACAGCTCGGGGGCTGGCAGCGAGCTTCTCGACAGTGGAGCGACTCGCAATCGGTGTCCACCGAGCACTCGCCCGGCAGCAGCTCGACCTCACAGCCCGCCAGCTCGCTCTGCCCCGGGCAGGGATTCACGGGCGCGGGGCTCGGCTCCATCACCTGCGGCGGGGCGCCCGCGTCCGCCGCGGGCACCTCGTCAGGCTGCAGCGGCGCCGTCGCCTCGAGGGGGTTGTAGGGGTCACTCGTCAGCGTGCAGCCGACGACGAGCCCGGGAACGACCAGGGCGCCAAACCCGAACAATCCGCAGAGCGCGAGACGTGAAGGCATCAGGGAGGCCTCGGAGATGTTGAAGACTAGAGACGGCGCGGAGCGGGCCCCATTGAAGGGCGACGGCGAAGGGCAACGGGTATGCGTGGCCGCAAAGGGTAACGCTGACGAGCAGCAGCGCGGTGCTGGTCGGGGCGCTCGCCGCGGCGGCTTCGGGAAGCGCGATGGCTTCGGGAAACGCGGCGGCGAGGGCTCACTCTAGTTCAAACGCGCTCCGAGATCGATCGCTCGACGCACGATCGCAGCCACCGCAGCGCGCGAGGGCCTCGCTCGGCATCTGATGCACGCGACGTTGCCACACTGCGCTGCCCCGCTGCGCCATCACTGTGCCATCCGTCGCCGTTCCATTGTGGGAGCCCAGGGACAGCCTCGCGCGCCTCGCGTACGCGCTGAACTCGCCGAAATGAGCGCGCTCGTCGCGCCGGTGTAATTACCCGAGCGACGCGTGACGCGCTGCCCCGAGCGGCCGCGCGCTGCGCCGTGCGTCAAACGCGCTCCAAACACGAACGGTCGCTGTAAAACGAAGCAGATGAAAGCCGCGGCGCCAATCGGTCGAGCATCGACCCAATCCAGCAGCGACCGGAGCCGACGCCGCCACGTCTTCAAACCTACATTGTTGGAAGACGTGGTCTCCCGCGCTGCTCGCCTCGCACGCGTTAACGCGCGAGCGCTGCGCGTCACGCTCGGCGCCGGCGATCGCCCGCTCCCATCCGCCGCCACCGCACCCGCGACCCCCGCGCCAGGCACGGAACCCAGCCCGCGATCAAGCCCCGGTGCTCTGCCGTCGGGCAGATTGGGCGAAAACCGGATCGTCCGCTGACTGATTCCGCATCGCGTCTCTCGAGCGAGGCAGCTCGTGAGCGCCGGCCGGCGTGCAGCGCTTGTCAGCGCCGACGAACTGACTCTATGCCCGCGGCTCCCCCCACTCATCCGCGAGGAGAGCCCGATGCGACCTGCCTTCACGGCGCTAGCCCAAACGATAACCCTGAGCGCCTGCGCGACCCTGCCAGCGGGCCCGTCGGAATCGGCAACGGTGTCCTCGGAGGCAGCCGCAGCGGCAGCATCGAAGGCATCGGCGGCGCCCGCCACGCCGCGGGCGATCCGGGTCGACGTCGCGACGGAGAGCACGGCGCGCGACCGCTTCGCGGAGCTCTCGATCGGCTCCGACTTTCCCGGCACGCTGATCCGCGACGACAGCCTCGCGCAGCTCTCGCTGGTGCGCGAGGAGCTCGGCTTTCGCTATGTGCGCTTCCACGCCATCTTTCACGACGTGCTCGGCACGTATCGCGAGGTCAAAGGCAAGCCCGTCTACGACTGGACGAAGATCGACTATCTCTACGACGCGCTCTCGAAGATGGGCATCCGGCCCTTCGTGGAGCTCGGCTTCACGCCGGAAGCGATGAAGACGTCGGACGCCAGCATCTTCTACTGGAAGGGCAACACGTCGCACCCGGTGCCCGAGAAGTGGACCAAGCTGGTCGACGCCTTCGCCCGCCACCTGATCGAGCGCTACGGGCGCGAAGAGGTGCGGAGCTGGCCCTTCGAGGTGTGGAACGAGCCAAACCTGGAGGGCTTCTGGGAGCGGGCAGACCAGGCCGCCTACTTCGATCTCTACGCGCGCACGGCGCGGGCGCTGAAGGCGATCGATCCCGAGCTGAAGGTGGGCGGGCCCTCGACGGCGGGCGCCGCGTGGGTGCCCGAGTTCCTGGCCTTCGCGGCCGCGCAGAGGCTGCCGGTCGATTTCGTGACGACGCACACCTACGGCGTCGACAGCGGCTTCCTCGACGAGAAGGGCGAATCTGACCTGAAGCTCTCCCCTTCCCCCGAGTCGATCATCGGTGACGTGCGCCGCGTGCGGCAAGAGATCGAGGCGTCGTCGATGCCCGGGCTGCCGCTCTACTTCACCGAGTGGAGCACGAGCTACAACCCGCGCGACTCCGTGCACGACAGCTACCACAGCGCCCCCTACGTGCTCACGAAGCTGCGCGAGAGCACGGGCTCGCTGCAGGGCATGAGCTACTGGACGTTCAGCGACCTGTTCGAGGAGCCCGGGCCGCCGACGGCGCCGTTTCAAGGCGGCTTTGGCCTGCTCAACCCGCAGGGCATCCGCAAGCCGGTCTACTTCGCCTACAAATACCTCAACGGCCTCGGCGACCGCGCGCTCGACACGCACGACGCGCAGAGCATCGCCACGCTCCAGGAGAACGGCGTGAAGGTGCTGGCCTGGCACTACGCGCCCCCCGATCAGCCCGTCAGCAATCGCTCGTTCTTCACGCGGGTGCAACCGGTCGGCGATCTCGCCCCGCTCGCCATCGCGGTGACGGGCATGCAACCCGGCGCGTACGACGCGCGCATCTACCGCACCGGCTATGAGCGCAACGACGCCTACACCGCCTACCTGAAGCTCGGGTCTCCCGCCACGCTCACCCCGGCGCAGCTGGCCGAGCTCGAGGCGCTCACGCGCGACGAGCCGGCGCTCGAGACGGTGCGGGTGGCCGCCGACGGAACCGCTCAGCTCACGCTCCCGATGCGGGAGTACGACATCGTGCTCGTCGATCTGCAGCGGCGCGCCGGCGAGCCCTGACAGCCACCTCACACGGGCCGCCCGGAGGGCTCGGGAGAACGCCCGCGGGCGAAGAACGGCCACCGCCCGGCCCCTTCGACGGGGCAACGGGCCTCACGGGGAAGGCCCCCCAACCCAGCGATCTCTCGGCCGCCGATCTCCGGAGGACGGCGCCGGAGGACGGAGGCGTCACCCGCGGGCGCGCTCCCGGTGCCGAGGGCTTGCCAGAGCGCCGCCGTCCGTTCGACAATCGGCCATGAGCCGGCGCAAAGATGTCCTGTCGACCACCACGAGCAGCAACCCCAGCACCTCCAGCGGCAAAGAGGGCGGGCTCAGCGTGTTCGGGCGCCCCCTCGAGCCGTGCAGCGAGCGGCCGAAGACCGGTTTTTTTCGCGACGGCTGCTGCAACACCAGCCCCGACGACCGCGGCGCGCACGTCGTGTGCGCGCAGATGACGGCCGAGTTCCTCGCCTTCAGCCGCGAGCGCGGCAACGATCTCAGCACCCCCGCGCCCCAGTTCGGCTTCCCCGGCCTGCGCCCGGGCGACCGCTGGTGCCTGTGCGCCGAGCGCTGGAAAGAAGCGCTCGACGCCGGCTGCGCGCCGCCCCTCTACCTCGCCGCCACGCACGAGCGCGCGCTCGAATACATCAGCTTCGATCAGATGCGCCGCTACGCGCTCGATCTGAACTGAAGCGCTCCTCGCGACGTCTCGGTTCTAGCAGGGCCTTCCGGCGTGAAGGCCTCGAAATTTGAAACTGGGATGGCACAGGAGCCCCCCTTGACATCCCGTGGGGATATTCCAAGGACTGTCCCTCCACATGACGCAAGCCATCGAGACGGTCGGGTTGGTGAAGGCCTTCGGGCAGACGCGGGCGCTCGATGAGCTGAACCTCTCGATCCGCGGCGGGTCGGTGTACGGGTTGCTCGGGCCGAACGGCGCCGGGAAGACGACGGCCATTCGCGTGCTGTCCACGCTGCTGAAGCCGACGTCCGGGCGCGCCCTGGTGCTCGGCCTCGACGTGGCAGCGGAGCCAGACGCCGTCCGGCGTCGCGTGAGCTTGACGGGTCAATACGCTTCCGTGGACGAAGATCTGACGGGGCATGAGAACCTGGTGTTGATCAGCCGCCTCCTGGGCATGTCCTGGGGTGAGGCCCGGCAACGAGCCACCGAGCTCCTGGCCGCGTTTGCGCTCTCGGACGCGGCGGGCCGGCAGGTGCGCACGTATTCGGGCGGCATGCGGCGGCGCATCGACATCGCGGCGAGCCTGGTGACGCGCCCCGAGCTCCTGTTCCTCGACGAGCCGACGACGGGGCTCGACCCGCGCAGCCGTAACCAGGTGTGGGATCTGGTCCGGCAGATCGCCGCCACCGGCACGACCGTGCTGCTCACGACGCAGTACCTGGAGGAGGCGGATCGTCTCGCCGAGCGCATGGCCGTGATCGATCACGGGAAGGTGATCGCCGAAGGTACGAGCCGTGAGCTGAAGGCGTCGATCGGCGGCAACGCGCTGCGCTTTCAGCTGGCGAGCCCCGCGCAGCACGCCGAGGCCGAGGCGCTCGTGCGGCGGGTGCTCGGCGATGACGCGCTCGCGCCGTCAGACCCGTCGGCGATCTCGGTCAAGGTCGCCGACGCGGCAGGGGCGGCCGAGCTGCTCGGCGCGCTCGCGCAGGCGAACATTCCGATCGAGAACTTCTCGCTCGGCGCGCCGAGCCTCGACGATGTGTTCTTCGCGCTGACGGGCAAGCCACCCGAGAAGGAGGGCGCGCCAGCAGCGGGAGCGCTGGCTGCCAGCGGCGCGGGGGCGGCGAGCAGGGCGGCGGCGAGCAAAGGGGCGGCGAACGAGGTGGCGTCATGAGCCTCGACGCCCTGTCCCCCTCGAACGAGCCGCTCGCGCTGCGACCGCGGCCCGAGCCGACGTCGGCGCTGGCGGCCGTCGTCACCCTGGGCTGGCGCGCGATGCTGAAGATCAAGCACGTGCCGTTCCAGCTGTTCGACGTGACGATCACGCCGATCATGTTCACGCTGCTGTTCACGTACATGTTCGGCGGCGCGCTCGCGGGCTCGCCGGAGGTTTACATCCAGTTCCTGCTGCCGGGCATCCTGGTGCAGACGATCCTGTTCATCACGGTGTACACGGGCGTCGGGGTGTGCACGGATATCCAGAAGGGGCTGTTCGACCGCTTCAAGTCGCTGCCGATGTGGCAGCCGGCGCCCATCCTGGGTGCGCTCGCGGGCGACCTGTTCCGTTATTCGGTCGCCTCGATGATCATCATCGTGCTCGGCCTGATCCTGGGCTTCCGCCCCGCGGCGGGCATCGTCGGCGTGCTCTTGGCGTTCGGGCTCGTGCTGGTGTTCTCGTTCGCCATCTCGTGGATCTGGATCATCTTCAGCATGAAGGTGAAGACGCCCGAGTCGGTGATGACGACGAGCTTCGTGTTCTTGATGCCGCTCACCTTCGCGAGCAACATCTTCGTCGAGATCTCGACGATGCCGAGCTGGATCCAGGCCGCCGTGCGCCACAACCCGGTCACGCACCTGACGAACGCCTCGCGCGGGCTGATGCACGGCACGCCCGTCACGGCCGACATCCTCTGGGTGCTCGTCGCGGCCGGAGTGATCGTCGGCGTCTGTGCTCCGGTCGCGATGCGGATGTATCACCGGGAGCGCTGATGCGACGGGGGCGACGAGCTCGGCGGGCGGCTCGCTCGGGGGCGCAGCTCGCGGTGCTCTTCGCGGCGATCGGACATGCGCCCCGTGCCACCGCGGCAGAGATAGCGCTCGACGGCCCCGCCGCCTGCGTCGCTCGCGACGAGCTGACCTTTCAGGTGGAGCGAGCGATCGGTCGCTCGCTCGAGCAGGCTCCTGCTGACCGGTTCGTGGTCCACGTGCAGGAGGCGAAGGCGGGGGCTAGCGCGCAGATCGAGATCACGGAAGCGGAGGCGAGCGAGGGCCGCGGGTCGCGCTGGCTGTCGGCAAAGACGTGCGACGAGCTGACGCAGCAGGTCGCGCTCGCCATCGCGCTCGCGCTCGGGCTGCACGCCGACGGCGAGGCAGAGGTGCCTGCCGCGCCCGCCGCGGCACCGCGCGAAGACGGCGCCGCGCTCGAAGAGGCGGCGCCGAGCGCAGAGGTCGCGCCGAGCGCAAGGGCCACGGCGGAGCCGTCGCGCGGTCCCGAGCTCACGGGGTCGGCGTGGTTGCTCGGCGACACCGGCACGTTGCCGGCGATGGGCTGGGGGCTCGGGTTGGGTGTCGAGCTCGGCTGGCCCAGCGTCGCGCTGCGAGCGCTGGGCACGCTGCTGCCGGAGCGTGAGGGCAACCTCGACGGCGACGCGGGCTCGCCGGGCGTGGAGATCGGGCTCTGGGCGGGGAGCTTGCTCGCGTGCCTGCCCGTCGCTCGAGAGCCGGCGCCGATCGCGCTCTCGATCTGTGCTGGCGGCGAGCTGGGCGAGCTCTCGGGCAACGGGACGCGGGTCACCGTTCCGTATCAGCAGCGCACCCTGTGGGCCGCTGCGCGCGTCGACGTCTTTGCTCGCTGGAGGCTGGAGAAGACGCCGCTCGCGATCGAGGGGCTCGTCACCGTCGCGGCACCTCTGCGCCGCGACGATTTCGTGCTCCAGGACATCGGCAGTGTGCACCGGCCAGAGAGTGTGCTGGGCCGGGCGGGCGTGGGGCTGAGCCTCTTCCTCGATGGAGGGGCTCCCTGACAAAACCCGCACGGGGCGGACACGAAGCGCCGGAGCCCATCCGGAACGCATACCAGTGAAACTCGATACTTCCACCCGCGCCACCCCGAGCGGCGTCGCTGGCCCGAAGCCGCTCGACGCGTTCGCGGGGCGCGAGGGGGCAGAGGCTGCGGATGACAGGGCTGCAGATGACAGGGCTGCAGATGACCGCGAGGCAAACGAGCAGACCCGGGACGGCGCCGCGCATCGTGCAGGCGCGCCAGCGCTCGGCATGGCGCTCGAGTTCGAAGCCATCTACCGCCAGCACTTCGACTTCGCCTGCCGTTCGCTGCGCCTGCTCGGAGTCGCGCACGACGGCCTCGAAGACGCGGCGCAGGACGTGTTCGGCATCGCGTCGCGGAGGCTCGGCGAGTTCACGGGCAAATCGTCGGTCAAGACGTGGCTCTTCGCCATCGTGCAGCGCGTCGCCTCGAACCACCGCCGCGCCTGGCGCCGCAAGCGCTCGCCGCTCGAGCCGCTGGAAGAGGGCGGCACCATCGACGACGCTCCGAGCCCGGAAGACAACGCCGAGGCAGCCCAGTCTGCCGCGCTGATCCAGACGTTCGCGGAGAGCCTCGACGAAGGGCGGCGCGCGCTGCTCGTGCTCGGCTTGATCGAGGGCGTGCCGATGCGCGAGCTGGCTCCCTCGCTGGGCATCCCCCTCCATACGGCGTACTCGCGGATCCGCGCGCTGCGCAGCTCACTGGAGACGTTTCTGCGAGAGCATGAGGTAGACCATGGCTGATCGCGATGACATCGCGCGCACGCTGGCGACACCAGTCGATGCCGATGAGGAGGCTCGCGGTGGCGACGGGGATAGGGCTGACGCGGACGGGGTCGTTCACGACGATGCCGAGCGCGGACCCGGCGAGCGCGACATCGTGCGCGTGCACCTGACGCGGGCGTGGCAGTCGTTTGCGCCGTCGCCCGATCTCGACGCGCGCGTGCGGGCTCGACTGACGGGCTCCACGGCAGCGACGATGGGTGCCCTGGGCCTGGGCGCAGCGACGGGTGCCGGTCGCCCGAACCCCTGGTCTTCGCTCCGGGCGAGCGGCAAGGTCGGCGTGCTGGTGGGCGCCGGATTGCTCGGCCTGGGCTTTCTTTCGGGTTATTTCGCGCGCTCGAGCCCGAGCGTGGGCACCGAGCCGCGCGCTGGGGCGGTCTCTGGCGTCGAGAGCGGCCGCTCGCCGTCGATCGCGCCGCCCGCGGCGGAGGGCGCTTCGCCCACGGCGGAGGTGGCCTCGCCCACGACAGAGGTCGCTTCCACCAGCGTGGCGCCCCACTGGGCCAGCGAGGACGCACCGGAGGCTCGAGGCGAGCGCCACGCCGACCCCTCGCGTTCGCGCGAGCGCACGCCGCGCACGGTGATGCCACAGGATCCGCTGTCACGCGCTGCGACTCAGGGCGCTGCGACTCCGAGCGCTGCGAGTCCGAGCGCTGTGGCACCGCAACCGAACGGGGAGCTCGCGCTGTTGCGCCGCGCCGAGCGCGCCGTGCGGGCCGGCAACGCTGCGCTGGCGCTGGCGCTGATCGACGAGATCGAGGCTAGCTACCCGCGCTCCACGCTGGTCGAAGAGCGCAGCGCCATCGAGCTGCTCGCGCACTGCCGTGCCGGCGCCATCGATGCCCGCGCCAGAGCCGACCGTTTTCTCCGCCAGCATCCGCAGAGCCTCTACGCGGGGCGCGCACGTGAGCTGTGTTCGGGCGCGGGCGGCGAGCACGCTGCCGCTGGCGCGCTGACAAAACCAGCGAAGGGCGGACACCGATCCGAGCAGTGAGGAAACCATGATGATCCACCGTCCTGACCCAGTCTCCCGTCTCGCATCTCTCGCCCGCCGTGCGCCCTTCCATGAGCTCGCATCGCGGCGCCTGGCGCTCCCGATCGCGGCTCCGCTCGCGCTGGCGCTCGCCGCGTGCTCGGGCGACGTCGTCAACATGGGGGAAAACCCGGGCGACGACGGCTCGTTCGTACCGCCCCCGCAGTCGTCGTGCGCCGACAACCCCACGCTTCAGGGCGACGTCGTCGTCCGCAACCAGGCCGAGCTCGATGCGCTCGAGGGCTGCACCGCGATCGACGGCAACCTGCTCATCGAGCTGTTCTTCGATCCCGATCTCCGGCCCCTGCACGAGCTCACCACGGTGCGCGGCGAGCTCGGCCTGGGCGGCGGCGATCTCTGGTGGTCGGCACGTCCGTCAGCAGAGGAAGCGGACGCCCTGGCGCGCGCCAATGCAGAGAGCGGCGTCTTGCTGCGTTCGCTCGAAGGGCTGGAGCAGCTGGAGACGGTGGGCAGCCTGACGCTGATGAACGTCGCGATCGATAGCCTGGCGCCGCTCGCTGGGCTTCGCCAGTTGACGGGCTACGGCCGGCTCGCGATCTACAACGCCGACGCGATCACCGATCTCACCCCGCTGGCACGGCTGGAGGGCATCCAGCGCCTGTCGCTGGTGGCCAACAACCTGACGAGCCTCGACGGCTTGCAGATCGCCGAGCAGCTCGTGTCGCTGGGCCTTGCCGGCGCCAGCCTCAGCAACATCGACGCCCTCTCCCGGCTGCGCGAGGTGAGCGGCGACGTGAGCATCTACGGCACGGCCTTGTCCGACCTCGCGCCGCTCGCCGGGCTGGGCTATGTCAGCAGCTTGGGGCTCGGCGAGAACCGCCTGCTCGAGACGCTGCACGGGCTCGAAGCGCTCGAGGCCGCCGAGACCGGCCTGTACCTGGTGAACAACCCCGTGCTCCGGGACACCTCGGCGCTCGCGAGCCTCCTGCGCGCTGAAGAGCTCATTGTCGAGGGGAACGACAGCCTCGAGCGGCTGCCCGAGCTGCCCCAGCTCCGAACCAACACGATTCGCATCAGGAACAACGCGAGGCTCCAGGCGCTGCCGACGCTGCGGGGCACGTTCAACGGCTTCGGACCCCGAGCGGACCCCGAGGTCCAGCTCAGCGAACGCGGGCAGGTCGAGATCCTGCTCAACCCCGCGCTGCAAAGCTTCTCCATGCCCCGCGAGTGGCGCGACGGCGTCTTCGTCATCATCGAAGACAACGCCAGCCTGCGCGAAATTGACCTCGGTGACCTGGAGTCCCTCGACCTGCTCCAGATCGCGAACAACGCGGCTCTCGACAGCGTGCGACTCGGCCCGCTCGACACCGTCGACACGCTCGAGGTCGTCGAGAACCCGAGGCTCCCGCCCGCCACGTTCGATACGCTGCGCACGTTCGAGCGTACGATGAGCGGGAACGCGATGTAGCAGGCCCGGCGCGCCTGTGCCCTGGTTACCGTACGCCGACGCGCGAGCGGTCGAGCTGATGCTGGTTTTGCAAGGATCAGCTCGGCCCGATCGCTCGCGCGGGGTCTGCTCCTCGCGGCGCGGGCGCCGGCCGCGCCACCGCCCGCTCGCGCAGCTTCTCTTCGCAGCGTGACCTGTCAACGGCGCTGGCCCCGTGCCCGGCGCGCCCGTTCTGTACGCGCCCCACCCTTTGTGGTCATGTCGCGATCACCGCGCTTCATGACCCTCACCCCGAGCCCTCGCATTCGCCGATCCCGCCTCGCCGCAGCGCTCGTGCTGCTCGCGACGCTGGCCCTCACCTGGCCCGACGCCGGCGTGGCTCAACCGAAGCCTGCTCCCGGCACGCGGGCTCGCAACGCCGCCACCACGGCGCCCGGCGCCGCGAAAGCGCCCGCCCCCACCACTGCGTCCATCGAGGCTCGCGTCGATCGCCTCGTCCAGTCCCTTACCCCGGGTGAAGCCATCGATCTGCTCGGCGGCACCGGCTTCGGCACGCAGCCCATTCCGCGCGTCGGCATCCCCGCCTTCAGCATGAGCGACGGCCCCGCCGGCGTGCGCTCGCCGGCCCCCGCCATCGCTTATGCGAGCGGCATCGCGCTCGCCGCGAGCTGGAACGAGGCGCTGGCCGAGCGCGTGGGGCGCGAGCTCGGGCGCGACGCGCGCGCGCGCGGCGTGCAGTTCCTGCTCGGGCCCGGCGTGAACCTCTATCGCTCACCGCTCAATGGGCGCAACTTCGAGTACTTCGGCGAAGACCCCTGGCTCGCGGCGCGCGTCGCGGTCGGCTATGTGCGCGGCGTGCAGAGCGAGCGCGTCAGCGCGACCATCAAGCACTTCGTCGGCAACGAGTCGGAGTTCGCCCGCCGCACCACGAACTCGGTGATCGACGAGCGCGCGCTGCGCGAGCTGTATCTGCTGCCGTTCGAGGCCGCCGTGAAAGAGGCGAACGTCGGCGCGTTGATGTGCGCCTACAACCGCACCAACGGCGAGCCCATGAGCGCGCACGCGCGCCTCGTCAACGGTGTGCTCAAGGGCGAGTGGGGCTTCGAGGGCGTGTTCATGTCCGACTGGGGCGCCACGACCGATGGCCTCGTCGCGGCGCGCGCCGGGCTCGACCTGGAGATGCCGAACGGAAAGTTCATGAACCGCGCAGCGCTCGAGCCCGCCCTGCTCGACGGCAGCCTGCCGCGCGCCGTGGTCGACGACAAGGTGCGGCGCCTGCTGCGGCTCGGGGCGCGCTTCGGCTGGCTCGACACCACCGCGCCGGATCTCTCGATCTCACACTACAACGCGGCGGGACGCGAGGCAGCGCTCGAGAGCGCGCTCGAAGGCGCCGTGCTGCTCCGCAACACCAAGAACCTGCTGCCGCTCGACCCGGCGCGCATCCGCACGCTCGCCGTCATCGGCCCGCTCGCTCACCCCGGCGAGCCCACGGGCGGCGGCAGCGGCAAGGTGCCCGCGCATCACCACGTCAGCCTGCTCGAGGGGCTGAGCGAGGCGCTCGGCACCGGCACCAACGTCACGTATGCACCCGGGCTCGCCCCGCTGCGCTCGCTGGCGATGCGCGCCCCGTTCACCACCAAGCCCACCGGCGGCGACCTGGGCCTCATCGTCGAGGAGTTCGCGACACCCGAGCTCACGGGTGCCCCCCTCGCGACGCGCATCGAGTGGACCATTGCCAAGGGCAGCACCGGCTTCCTCGGCGACGCCGACGGCCTGCAGCTGCGCGACAGCGTGCCCCGCGAGCGCATGCGCGCGCGGCGCGAGGCGCGCGACCGCAACGACCTGCTGCGCCGCTACGAGCGCTGGACGGGCTGGTACACGCCCGAGCGCGCCGGCGATCACACGCTGTTCGTGCAGAGCGGCGCCGGCTATCGCGTGCGCATCGACGGCAAGATCGTGCTCGACAGCGCCGGCCGCTCCGACGCCATGCTGCGCCAGGCGCACCTGCCGCTCAGCGCGGCGCCGCACGAGCTCATCTTCGAGGAGGCGCCGGGCGGCGAGAAGCGACAGCCCTTCTTCCGCGTCGGCCTGCTGCGCGACGACGCCACCGTCGACCCGCTCGCCTTGCAGCTCGCGGCGCGCGCCGATGCCGTGATCGTCGCCGTCGGCTTCGACTCCGAGGTCGAGATCGAGGGCACCGATCGCGAGTTCTCGCTCCCGCCCGGGCAAGATCGCCTGATCCGCGAGATCGCCGCCAAGAACCGCAACGTCATCGTCGTCGTCACCTCCGGCGGCGGCGTCGACACGAGCGCCTGGCTCGGCGACGTCGAAGGCCTCGTCGCCCAGTGGTATCCAGGCCAGGAAGGCGGCACGGCTCTCGCTCGGCTGGTGCTCGGCCGCGCCAACTTCTCGGGTCGCTTACCC
>Ga0247763_1000461_pt1 | contig 24112 bp, 17 predicted proteins | sample UWRJL141409B4_FD_179926 | JGI IMG/M metagenome (GOLD analysis project Ga0247763, IMG submission 179926) | Plant litter microbial communities from Arlington Agricultural Research Station in Wisconsin, United States - UWRJ-L141-409B-4 | ecosystem: Environmental > Terrestrial > Plant litter >...
AGGTCGCGGTGCATTCGTTGGTCGTTTCGTCGCATGCCGGCGTGGCCGGCAGCTCGCTGCAGTCGCCGTTGCCCAAGCACTCGACGCAGGCGTTGCGCCGCGTGTTCGTTGCGTCCACCTTGCAGAGCCGCGTGTCACCGGAGCAGTTTCGGTTCTCGGTGCACTCGACGCAGCGGTGGATGCTCAGATCGCAAACGGTGAAGGCGCCCGCGTCGCCCATCGGCATGTTGCCAGCGCACTCGGCGTCTCCGAGGCACTCGAAGCAATTGCCCGTGGCCGTGTCACACACCCGCGGAAAGTCGCAGGGGGTCGCCTCGACGCGGCAGTCGGGCCCCGCCGGGCCACCGTCGCTACCCGCATCGGCAGCGGCCTCGAGGTTGCATTGAAAGTTCTGCGTCGCCGTGGGTTTGCCGTCGGGCCAGCGCCAGCGGCCCGTCTCGCGATCGAACTGCGGCCCGCCCGGCCAGGGGCGGCCGTCGGGATACTCCCACACGCAGTTCGGCAGCAGCCTCGGCTGCTCCGCATCTTCACACGTGAGCGTCTTCGTGCAGTCGTCAGAGATTGAATCGAGGCATTGCGTGCCGAGAAGACCGATGGCCAGACCGACCCAGCGAAGCAAGTGAGAGCGCTGCATTCTACGAAGTCCTCGCGCCCGAGGGCTAAAAGCGGGCATGTAGGTGAATGGATGCCGTTCCCCGACCTATTGAAATTGACGGCTCCACCCCCTTGGCGGTTTCCGGAACGGACTCGTCGCGATCGAGAGTCAGCCAGAGGGCGTAGCCGAGAGTCAACGCCGAGGCCACCCCGAATCCCACAAAACCGACCATGGCGCGATTGCGGTCATCTTCGCTGTCTTGCCGCGACCGAACGATCTGCTCGCAGTCTGCGAGCCACTGGGCGTCGCGGCAAGCACCGAGCCCCGGCATGCGCTCAGCGAGACCATCGGCATCGGAGTCATGCCCGTTCGCCGACGCGGTGAAGTAGATTCCAGCAGCGAGGCTCGCGGCGGCGAGCGTGCCCGTGGTGATGAGCACGATGGTGGGACCGGTGCCGATGCCGCCCTCGCGCGCCGTCTGCGATTGACCTTCGCTGGTGCCCATCAACTCGGCGGCCTTGGCGTCTGCCGCCTGCTCGCGGCGCAGCGTCTCGAGCGACACCTCGATCGGGATGGCGACCCCGGCGAGTGCGAACACCTGCCGCGCCTCGGACGGGTAGCCCGCCTTGGACACGATGATCTCGTGCTGCCCCGGCTCGATGTACCAGCTCCCCTCGAGGGGTGAGCGCCCGATCACCGTGCCATCGATGCTGATCTCGGCGCCGGCGATGTCGACGCCGATCTTGAGTTGACCGATCTGCGCCTCGGCTTGCGCGAGGCGGTTGTTCGCCTCTTCGCGCACGTTGCTCGGCAGATCTCCCGGGGAAGACAGCAACTGCTTGAGGTGTCGCGCGGCCGACACGTAGTGGCCGCTCTGGATCTCCGAGATGCTCAGGTTCCGCAGCACATCGGATTTGGGCATGAGCTGATAGCACTCGGCGAACGCGCGTCGCGCTTCCTCGTAATTGCCGGCCCGGAACGCATCGACGCCGCGATACCACAGGTCTCGCGCACGCTTGATCTGCGCAGACGGCTTGTCGTCGGCCTTGCTCGGCGGCGGCGGACTGGTGGGTTTGCCTGCAGGCGCCGCGGGGCGCGACGCTGGCGCGGCGGCGGGGGGGCTGGTCGTCTTTGCCGGTGGCGTCGCGGCAGGCGCGTTCGATGACGACGGGGTCGCGGAACGCGCTTTTGACGGGCTCGGCGAGGGACTTTGCGCGGCCCACGCGGGGCCATGCGCCAAACTCAGCGCCGTGCAGAGTGCGAGGCTCGAGGATTTCGGAAAGGCCAAGGAACGAACGCGCTTTCTCCGCCGTCTGCGCGGTCGCCACGTCGAGAGCGGGCGGCTGTCAGAAGGACGGTGTTTCTACCAGCAGCGATCCCTTAGCCGATGATTCGCTTCCAGGCTCCTTTCTTACACCTGGCGCCGACGGTTGACTGGCGCGCGACAAATCCCCCACATTGCCGGTGGATTTTGCTCCCGCCGGAGCGGTCGCAGCCGGGGGAGCTGGGGCGGCAGCGACCGGCGCCGGGCTGACCGACGCCATGATGCCGAACTCGTCATCGCGAGGGGTGGGATTGCTCTGCGCGGGAGGCGCCGCGCCGTTGCGGGCCGCCAGCGCCGCCCCGACGGCCTGCTGGAGCGCGCCGGCGCGCGCTAGATCGACAGCGATGGAAGCACCGGTGGGCGCGGGGGATGGGGCTGGTGAAGCGACGGCGGGGCTCGCCAGCGCCGGCACGGTGGCCGCTACAGCCGCTGGGGGCGGGGGTTTGACGGAAGGATCGGCGGCGGCTGCCCCATCGGGCCCCGTGGGTTCGGTTGACGACACACTCGGCGCCAGGAGGGTGGGTGACTGTGCGCCGAGGGACGCCGTCTGCACCACATCGTGCGGGGTGACGTCGTGCGGGGTGGCAATGGCGGGGAGCTCGGTCGCGGAGGGAGTCGGCGCGAGCGGTGCGACGCTCGTCTCGAGCGCGGCGCTCTGCTCCGAGGAACCCTGCTGCGAGAAACTCTGCCCGCTGTCTCGCGCGGCGCTGCCCTGCACCTGAAGCACGAGCGACCACCCGAGCAAGCCGAGAAAGACGATCGCCGCGCCCCAGATCACGGGGTGCGAACCGCGCTTTTTCGTCGGCTCGTCGGCGACCGCTGCTTCACCCCACGGAAACGCCGGATTCGGTTCGGCGAGCACGCGCCCTTCGAACGGTGGCAACTGTTCGCCGCGGGCGACGCGATCGGCGTACTGTCGGAACTCCTCGGAGACGTCGAGCCCCTTCCAGCGCAACCGCGTCGGCTCTCGCGGAACGGGGAGCTGCGTTCCTTCACGCCGGGCGAGATGCGCATCGCCAGCCGAGCGACGGGCGAGCTCGATCGGATGCTCGCGTTCGCGCGCGATGCGCTCGATCGCTGCATCCATCACCTGTTCGACGGGGCGCCCACTGCCACCAACGGGACTGCCACCAATGGGATTGCCACCAGTGGACTTGCCGCCCTTCGACGCATTGGTGCCCGGGCCAGGTCCAGGTAACGTCTCATGCTGGCGCGAGTCCGAATCATTCCGGTTTGCCATGCTCATCCCGCCTGTCCCCGCAGTTTATCCGTCTTGGAACGGTGCACCACGGCCCACAAGGGCATACACCATAACTAGCGGTGAGCGAATGCAAAGTAATGACCAGGAGTTTGCCGGTTACATATCAACCGCGTTCTAGATCGGGCAGCGCCTGAGCCACCCAATCTTCGGCCGACACTTCGGGTTGGCGTCCAGAGGTCTGAAATTACTTCGCTTTGTTTCGGTCGATGGCGCCGACTGGCGGGCTTTGTCACCGGCGCGTCGCACGGGATTCCGCGCGCGCGGTGACCAGGGGCACGCAGGCCGCGGCACGCTGAGCGATGCGATCGGGCGGTATGTGAACGCACCAAGACGCCACGCCGAGCCATTATGGCATCGACGACCTCGGCACGAGCAAACCCGACGCGGCCGGCGTTACGCCAGTCGCTTGTCCACCCCTCGCACCCCTCGTTCGAACCGCCCTCGGAGCCCCCGCCTTCAGAGGCCTTTGGGGACTCGATCCAGATCGACCTCGCCGAGCGCGTAACGGATGAGCGCGCTGCGGTTGGCCTTGGTGAGCCCCCGCGCCTTCAACGCTTCGACCATGCCGTCGAGGCGCTTCAGATCATCGGTGTACATCGAGATGCAGATGACCTTGTAGTGAGAGGGCTTCGCGTCTCGCTTGTTGCCCGCTTCCTGGAGCGGCTCAGTCGAAGACGGCGCACTGCCAGCGTAAAAACCATTCTGCAGGACTCGCCCGACGTCCTGCCCGACGCCTTGCGGCCTTGGATCTGCTCGTTCGCTCACCGGTCAACGCCTCCTGCTCATGGTGTTGGTATGCCGAGTCTGGTTTGCCGAAATGAGGTGCCCGAAAGGTAAAAGCACGCCCATCGGATGGCATGGCCCCTGTCGACGGGACAACTTTTGGGGCTCATAAATCTTGGAACGCGCTTACTTTTCTCGACTGTCTACCGACGGTCGCGCCGCCTTCTCGTGCCGAAAAATCAGCGAAGGTGCCATGGCGTTGCAGGGAGTGCGATCGAGCTCGAGCGAACGCTTCGAGCCAACCACATCTCCCCACCGTGCAGCGCACCGGCAGGCCGGCGCGAGTGAAGGAGAAGAGCGATGGCCAGCGGATATCCATGCGCGTACCAATCCGCGTATCGTCTCGGGCACCACTTAGTCAAGCGATTGGGGGCTGAAACCCCGATACGGATTGCCAGAAGCTCGCGAGGTCTGTCGGGAAGGGGGCCACGAGCTCGAGCCGCACACCGGTGACGGCGTGCTCCAGTCGATAGCGCCAAGCGTGAAGCGCGTGCCGCGGCAGCTCTAAACGGCGGCGATCTTCATCCGTGAGCTCGCCATCCGCGCCACGAGCGAGCAAGCGGTCATCCGGCCCGTACAGCTTGTCGCCGACGACGGGGCAACCGCTCGCTGCGAGGTGGACCCGGATCTGATGCTGTCGTCCGGTGTAGAGAAAGCAGCGCACGAGCGAGTAGCCCGGGCACGTTGCGAGCACCTCGACGCGCGTGCGCGCTTCGAGGCCCTGGCCCGGGGCGGCGATGCGCATCTTCACGCGCAGCGGGTTGATCGGATCGGGCTCGAGGGGAAGCTCGATGGTGCCACTCTGCACGGAACCCCAGCAGATTGCGTAGTACTCCTTGTCGACGAAGCGCTGGCGCGGGGCGGGCTCGGCGGGGCGCCGCGGCTTGCGCCGCTGCTCCCGCGTGAGCGGGCGGGGCGGCTGAGCCACGGGCACGATGCCTTCGAACTTCATCTTGAAGGCGCGCTCGGCCTCGGTGGTGCGCGCGACGAGCAACACCCCGCTCGTCTCCTTGTCGAGGCGATGGATGAGCTGCAGCCGCTGCTCTGGGTAGCGCTGCGCGAGGATCTTGGTCACCGTCGCATGATGGTGACGCGCCGTGGGGTGCACCGTGAGGTTGGCGGGTTTGTCGAGCACGAGCAGGTGCTCGTCGTCGTAAAGCACCGGCAGCGGGAGCTCCGGGTCGACGTCGTCGACGGGCCTCCGCCAGAGCACGATGTGATCCTCGGCGCGCACGCGCTCGCTCGCCTTGCGCCGGCGCCCGCTCGGCGCGAACGCGCTGTGCTCGGCGATGAGCTTGGCGCGCGTGCGGCTCGTGTTCCTGAGCGCCCCGCTGAGGAAGACATCGAGGCGCGCGCCCGCGCCCTCCGGGGGTACGCGCAGCACGCGCACGATCGCGTCGTCGGGCACGCCCGAGGGGCGCGTCACGTCGGTGTCGACGAGCCAGCGCGGGATGCCCATCGAACCTCTGGCGCTCAGCCCGCGGGCGAATGGGGCCGCGGGCTCGCGGCGTCGGCCTTGCCGCCCTCCGCTTTGGTGCGAGGCGCTCGAATCTCAGTGCCGACGCCGTGATCGGTGAAGATCTCGAGCAGCAGCGCGTGGCGCTTTCGGCCGTCGATGATGTGCACCTGGCGCACGGCCTGATCGATCGCGGAGAGCGCGCACTCGACCTTCGGGATCATGCCGCCCTTGATCACGCCCGATGCGATGTAGCGGCGCGCCGTCGGCGCGTCGAGCACGCTCAGGATCTGCCCCTGGTCGTCCTTCACCCCATCGACGTCGGTCATCAGGACCAGCTTCTGGGCGCGCAGGGCGACGGCGATCTCGCCGGCGGCGGTGTCGGCGTTGACGTTGAGCGGCTTGCCTTCGGCGTCGATGGCGATCGGCGCGATGACGGGGATGAGACCCGCCGTCACCAGGTTCTCGAGCAGGTCCGGCTTGACGCGCGTGATGCGACCGACGCGCCCGAGATCGACCTTGGGCTCGTCGGCGCTCTGCCCGGGGTGGTGCACCTCGCCCAGCTTCTCCGCGACCAGCAGCGAGTCGTCACGGCCTGACAGGCCGATGGCGCGCCCGCCCTGGGCGCCGAGAAGCCCGACGATCTCGGAGTTGACGCTGCCCGCGAGCACCATCTCCACCACGTCCATGGTCTGCTCGTCAGTGACGCGCAGGCCCGCGCTGAAGGTTGACTGGATGCCCAGGCGCTTCAGGGTGTCGTTGATCTGAGGGCCTCCGCCGTGGACGACCAGCACGCGGATGCCGACGTAGCGCAGAAGGCACACGTCGCGCGCGAAGCTCGCCTGGAGCTCCGGGTCGGTCATGGCGTGCCCGCCGTATTTGACGACCACGGTCTGATTGTGAAAGCGCCGGATGTAGGGCAGCGCCTCCTGCAAAATGGCCGCTTTGGCAACCAGGGAATCCATTGGGGGCGCAGACTACAGCGCTTTCGGACGAATGAAATCGCGATTTTCGCGCCTGGAGGGCGATCGCCGCTCCGGGGCGGCGCGACAGGAGCCCTGGGGCGTGGTAACAGGCCGCCGATGGAAATCTTGATGGTCGCCGCCGAGCTCAGCCCCTACGCGCGAGCGGGGGAAACCGCCGATTCCGTGGCTGCGCTCAGCAGAATGCTGGTCCAGCTGGGGCACGAGGTCACCGTGGCGTTGCCGCGCTACCCGAGCTTCGAGGAGCAGGGGCTGCTCGTCGCTCGTCGCCTCACGCCGCTCCGGCTCGCGACGGGCGAGTCCGTCACGGTGTTCGATGGGCAGCTCGGCTCGGGCGTGAAGATCGCCCTGTTCGAGGGTCCCGAGTTCTTCGCCCGCCCGGGCGTCTATGGCGAGGGTGACGAGCCCTACGCGGACAACCCCCAGCGCTTCGCGCTCCTCGGGCAGGCGGCGGCGGCGCTCGCCGTGCAGCGGGCAGCGCAGGGGCAGGCGTTCGACGTCGCCCACCTGCATGACTGGCCGGGCGCGCTCGCCGCGATCGCGCTGGCCCAGACAGACGTGCCGCTGCCCAAGGTGCTCACGCTGCACGACCTCGGTCGTGACGGCAGCTTCCCCGCCCGCGAGCTCGCCAACCTGGGCATTCCCGAGGCGCTCGACAACGACGCCGGGGTACGCCTGGGCGGGCAGATCAGCGTGCTGAAGGGCGGCGTTCAGATGGCAGACGCGGTGACGACGGTGTCGCCAACATACGCGCGCGACCTGGCGGGGCCCGAGCATGGCGGCCTGCTCAGCCCGGTGTTCGAGGCGCGGGGCGAAGAGCTCTCGGGCATCCTGCCGGGCCTCGACTACGCCGTGCACAACCCGACGGTCGACACCGCGGTGCCGAGCCGCTTCAACGCCGAGAACGCGGGCAACAAGGGCAGCTGCAAGACGGCGCTCGTGCGGCGCCTCGGGCTCGACCTCGACCCCGACCGGCCCCTCTTGGTGCTCGCGGGCCCCCTCACCAAGGAGCGCGGCGCCGATCTGTTCGTGCCGATCGTCGCCCGCCTGGTCGAGAGCGACGCGACGGTGGTCGTCGCGGGCTCGGGCTCGAGCTCGATCGTGCGCTCGCTCGCCGCCAAAGGTCTCACCGAGCGCGACAACTACGCCTATGTCGAGCAGGCCGATGGCGACGAGGAGCGGCGCCTGCTGGCAGCCGCCGATCTCTGGCTCTCGCCGAGCCGCTACGATCGGAGCGCCACGCTCATCCGTCGGGCGCAGCGCTATGGCGCGGCGCCGATCGCGCTCGCCCGGGGCGCCGTGTGCGACACGGTGGTCGACTGCGACCCCGATCTCGAAACGGGAACGGGCTTCACCTACGCCGAGCCGACGTCGGAGGCGCTGCTCGGCGCCATCCAGCGGGCTCTCGCGGCGTTTCGTCACCCGGCCTGGTCGAGGCTCACGCGCCGCCTGCTGCGGCTCGATCTGAGCTGGGAGTCGCCCGCGCGGCGCTACCTGAAGGTCTACAAGAACGCGTCAGCCTGAGCCCGCTCCGTCGCTCGCGGCTCGCCCGGGGGCGACGTGGCGGCGATCGCGCTCGAGAGCCAGGTCGTGCGGAGCGCGATCTGCGCCACGATCGCGAGTTGATGCAACACCGCGGCGGCCATCATCGCGGCGCCCCGACGCGTCGACACGTCGAAGGCGGAGGCCGCGAACGCCCCCGCGAGGACTGCGGCGAAGCCGGCGAGCGTCCAGCCCGTGAAGCGAGCGACGAGCCCGAGGCCGCGCCGACGGAGCAGCCCGAGCGCGCGCTCGATCGCGTCGAGCGGGGTCGCGCCCGCGAGCGTTATCTCGATCGCGGCCCGGTCGCGAACCACCGACAGCAAGACACCGCCGCAAAGCCCCACCAGCACGGCGACGCTGGCCGCGATCGACGGCAGCCGCTCGTCGCGCGCGCTCGCGAAGTAGGAGCGCGCTGTCGACGCCAGCGCGACCGTCGCGAAGACGAGCAGGGCGCGCGCCACCCAGGTGGCGAGCGCGAGCAGCACGAGCCGAGGCAGCGCGCGCCCCGCCGAGCATTCGACCGCTCGAGGGCTCGACTCCGTTGCCCCCGGGGCGCCCGCGAGCGCGCGGAGCAGCAGCCGCTCGGGCGCGACTCCAGCGAGCGAGCCGGCGACGAGCAGCACCGCCGTGGGCGCGACGAGCGCGATCCACTCGTCGCGCTCGTGCAAGAGCACCTCGAGCAGATAAAGGCCACCCGGTTCGAACAGCTTGCCGTCGCTGGCGTCGAACTGACCGATGCCCGATGCATCGATGCTGGCAATGAGCGGGTAGCTCGCGATCGCCGCGACGAGGAGGCGCGTCAGATAGGTCACGCCGATCGCGGCGAGCACACGCGCCCGCTGCGGGCTCGACGCGAACACGTTCGGGACGGGGCTCATGGCGCGAGCCCAGCGAGCAGGAGCTGGAACGCGAACAGCGCCCGGTCCCAGGAAGCGAGCGGCGCGGGACGTTCGGCACGCCAGGCGTTGTCGAGCAAGCTCTCGTCGATCAGGATGGCGTCGTCGGGGTCGACGCGCACGGCGGTGACGGGGTGCGCGCCGGTGTGCAGGATGATCTCGTCACGCCCGCCCCCGTCCCAGCTGTACTCGATGCATTCGCCCCCGGCCGTGGTCAGCTCGATCTGCACCGGCAAGCGCAGCTCACCCTCGCGGTGAACGACCACGCGGCTGTCGAAGCGGCCCGGGGGAGCAGCGGCCGGTGCGCCTCCGGAGCCCGCCAGGTCGGGCGGGGTCACGGCCACGGCATCGCGGCGCCGCACCGAGCGCACGTCACGCACCGAGTAGTTGACCCCATGCCCCTCGAAGAGCGCGCCGCGTGCGTTCTCGACGGCGTCGCTGCCGAGCTCTTCTTCGAGCGTCTGGAGCAGGTCGTCCGGGGTGGGGTGCCCGAAGCGGAAGCGCTGGGCGTAGCTGCGGAAGGCACGCTCCAGCCGGTCGCGGCCATACACGTTGCCGAGCGTGCGAAACACGAGCGCGGTGCGAGAGTAAACCAGACCGCCGAGCTCGGCGAAGTCCACGAACTCGGCGGCGGGGCGGGCGAGTGGGCCGTCGTGCGCGCCGAGGAGCATGCCGGCGCGATGCAGCGCGGTCGCCGACAGCGCCAGCCCGGCGAGGTCGCTGGCCGAGGTTGGCCCGAACAGCGCCTCGGAGGCGAGCGTCTCCGCGTAGGAGTTGAGACCTTCGTCGAGGAAGGGCCAGCGCGGCTCGTGCGTCGCGATGAGCCCATAGAACCACTGGTGACCGAGCTCGTGGATGGTGACGAGCTCGGTCGCGCGCGACCACAGGGGCTGATGCCACGGCCCACCCGTGGTGATCAGCGTCGGGTACTCCATGCCGCCCGCGGAGGCCGCGAATACCGGGGGGTGCACCACGGTCAGATCCGGATAGGGGTACGTGCCGTAGCGGGCCTCGAAGAACGGCAGCGAGAAGCGCAGCGCGGCCAGCGTCCGCTCGGCGTTGAGCGTGTTGCCCGGCGGATAGAGCAGGTGCACATCCACGCTGCCGACGCGCGCCTCGCGCCGCTCGAACGCTCCCCACGCCGTCCACGCGAAATCGTGCACGCTATCGGCGCGCTGGCGCAGCCGGCGCCGGCCGCCCTCGACACTCTCGCTCACGCGCCGACCGGTGGCCCCGACGACCATGCCGTCCGGCACGTCGAGCGTGACGTCGTAGTCGCCGAAGTCGGCGTAGAACTCGGCGTGCGGATGGAAGGGGAAATGCGCCCAGGTGCCGTCCGCTTCGAGCCGCGCCACCTTAGGGAACCATTGCCCCACGAAATGAAAATCGCGGGCGACGCCCGTGCGCTCCACGATGTCGGGGAGCACCGCCTCCCACTCGAGCTCGAGCGTGAGGCTCTCGCCGGGCGCGATCGGGCGCGGCAGCGGCAGGCGCCGGTCGGTCGCATCGAGCGGGTCGCCCGGCGTGTGGGGCTCGAGGCTCGAGAGCAGATCGAGCCCGCCGAGCTCGCGCGCCACCAGGCGGCTGAGCGTGATCTTCCCCCAGCGCCGCGGGGCGCGCCCGCTGCGAGCGCGGGTGAACGACGAGCGGTTGAAGAGCGTCTGCGCGTTCTCGAAGGCGTTCAGGTAAAGGTGCAGGTAGAGCTCGGCCGTGCTGGTCTGCGAGGTGTTGCGCCAGACCAGCGTGCCTTCGCCGTGCACGCTGTGCGCCGTCTCGTCGAGCCGCGCCGTCAGCGTGTAGGAAGCGACCGGGGCGGCGCGATCGGGGCGCGGCGCGCGCGCGGCGCTCGCGCCATCGCTGGCCAGCGAGGCCGAGCCGGGCTCTGTCACGGGAAGCACCTCGGGCTCCGGCGGGGATTCGACACCGCGCCCGAGCACGATGGCGGGCACGAGCGCCGCGCACAGGGCCGCGAGCGCGATCGATCGGAGGTCGAGGAGCCCTGCCATGGCGCCACGTTAGTCCCACGACGCGGGGAATCGAGGGGCGCCGGCAGCACCCGCGGCGTTTTTGCTATCGGGGATCGCGGCTCACGCCAGGCGCACGACCTGACGTTCCGTCAAGTCGAAGATGATCTTCAGGGCGTCGAGCCGCGTCATGCCGCTGATATCGAGGATCTCGTCCACCGTGCTCTGGCCGTCGACGAGCGAGAGCAGAAAGCCTGCCCGGTGGTCGAGGGCGAGCCACTGCACCTCTTCCGGGCTGATCACCACGCTGATGACCTGATCGAGCGGACCGATGCGCGCCGCGAACATCTGGGTCAAGACGTCTCGACAGTTCTGCGCGCAGCGCCGCGCCAGCGCGTCATCGGGGCTGCGCGCCAGGATCTCCTCGGCGATCGACAGCGCCCGGCTGAAGTCGCCGACCGCGTAACACTCTTGCATCTCCTTGGGGCCCGCGCGGGGCTTGCTCGCCGGCGGCTCGGGCGCGTCGAGGCCCGACATCGGTGCGAGCGAGTCGAGGAGCGGATCGAAGCCATCGACGAAATCGAGGGCCGAGTCTTTCGCCGGCTCCGAGCGAGGGATCACCGCCACTCGACCGTTCGGTGTACTGGTTCCCGGCCGGGTCGCGCGGGCCCGCGGGTCGGGGTTGTACGCGGGGTTGCGCGCCGTCTCCGTCATGAAGGCGGGGCGATCGCGGCGACCGAGCGGCGCGGGCACCGAGCGTTTGGCTTGCTCGAGCAGGTCGCGCGGGGCGACGGGCGGGGCCGTGGGCATCTCCGACTGGCCGAAGCGGCGTGGGCGGGGCGTCACCGCGTTCGTGAGAGGGATCGGCTGCTCGAACTGATCGATGGGCTCGTCGAAGCTGTCGAACTCTAGATCATCGGGCGGCTCGACCGCGAGCGGCGTGTGCTGGCCGGAGCGCAGCGGGGGCGATGAGGCCGACAGCTCGGTGGCGAGCTTCAAACCTTGCTCGATCTCGTCCTCGTCGAAGGGGCGGATCGTCTCGGCCGAGACGGGCTCCTCCACCTCGGGCTCGGAGGAAAGCTGCGGCGCCGCCGCCGGGATAGCCGTGTCACGGGCGAACACGTCGTTGATCGTGTCCTCCGTGTCGACCTCCTCGTCGATCAGGTCAAATTCGATGTCGCCGAGCAGATCGTCCTTCACGGACACGGCTTTGCGCTTCCCACCGCCTTCTCGCTTCGGTGGGTCGGATTTGTCCGGCTTTTCGTCATCGTCGAGTTCCATCTCGGGGTGCCATGGGGCTATGTTGCGGCGGCTTCGACGTCGTCACTGGGCGCGCGACACGACGCCTTTGAACATGCGTTGCGTGCGCGCCAGACCGTCGACGTGCTGCCGGATCTGTGCTGCCCCCCTGGCGTCGATCGCGGCGCGCGCGTGCTCGAGCACCGTGCGCGCCTTGCCGAGCGCGTCCTGTCCGAAGTCGCTCGAGCCGACCACGCCTTCCACCTCGGGGAAGAGCCGCTCGATCTCGGCGATCAATGTCTCGGCCTCCTGCTTGGCGGCCTCGAAATCCTCGTCCGTGCGGCGCTCGACCAGGTAGTCCTTGGCCGTCTCGATCATGTGGTTGATCTCGTCTTGCGTCAGGCCGCTCGTGGCGGTGACCTGGATCGACTGAGCCTGGCCCGTCTCCAGATCCTTGGCGAACACGCTGACGATGCCGTCGGTGTTGATCTCGAACGTCACCTCGATCTCCACCTCACCCTTGGGCGCGCGACGCAGCCCGGTCAGGATGAACTCACCGAGCAACTCGTTCTTCTCGGCGTTGTCGTTCTCGCCCTGCATCACCAGGATCTTCACCGCGGTCTGGTTGTCGCGGCTGGTGGTGAAGACCTTGGTGCGACTCGTGGGCACCGTGGTGTTCTGCGGGATCAGCTCCTCGAAATGGCTGCCGAACGTCATGATGCCGAGCGCGTGCGGCGTGACGTCGAGCAAGATCATGTCGTTCTTGTCTTCGACCAGCGCGTGGCCCTGAATGGCGGCTCCGAGCGCGACCACCTCGTCGGGGTGAACGCCCTTGTTCGGCGTGCGCGCGAAGTACTCCGACACGGCCTTCTGGATCGCCGGCATGCGCGTCATGCCCCCGACCAGGATGACGTCTTCCAGGTCCTTCGGATCGAGCCGTGCGTCACCCAGGGCGTCGCGACAGATCTCGACGGTGCGTTCGATCAGATCCAGCGTCAGCCCTTCCAGAGTCTCGCGCGTGAGCGTGCGCTGCAGGTGCAGGGCCTCGTTGCGCCCGGTCGATATGATGAAGGGCAAGTTGATATCGGTCTCCCGCACGCTCGATAGCTCACATTTGGCCTTCTCGGCCGCGTCGCGCAGGCGCTGCAGAGCCATGCGGTCCTGGCGCAGGTCGATGTCATGCTCCTGCTGGAAGCCGTGCACCAGCCAGTCGACGATGCGGGCGTCGAAATCCTCACCGCCGAGGAAGGTGTCGCCCGTCGTGGCGATCACCTTGAACACGCCCGTGGAGCTGAGCTCGAGGATCGAGATATCGAACGTGCCGCCGCCGAGATCGTATACCGCGATGACGCGGTCGATCTCCTTGCCCAGGCCGTAGGCGAGCGCCGCCGCCGTCGGTTCGTTGATGATGCGGATCACGTCGAGCCCGGCGATGGTGCCCGCGTCTTTGGTGGCCTGGCGCTGGTTGTCGTTGAAGTACGCCGGCACGGTGACCACCGCCTGCGTCACCGGCTGCCCGAGGTAGTCCTCGGCGATGATCTTCATCTCCTGCAGGATCATCGAGCTGATCTCGGGCACCGAGTAGCTCTTGTCGCGCAGCACGATGCGCACGTCGTCGTGCGGCCCTTCGGCGATGTGGTAACTGGAGGTGAGCAGCGCGTTCTTGATCTGCGGAGAATTCCATTTCCGACCGATCAAGCGTTTAGCCGCGTAAACGGTGTTCTCGGCGTTCGTGATGGCCTGCCGCTTGGCGATGTGTCCGACCAGGCGCTTGCCCGCTTCGGTCACTGCGACCATGCTCGGGGTCGTCTTGTACCCGCCCCGGTTGGGGATCACGACGGGCGCCGAGTTCTCCATGACCGCGACGCAGGAGTTGGTGGTACCCAGATCGATCCCGATGACAGTTTCCATACTTTACTTAGACGCCACCGCGCTTGATGCGCTTTAGCCATTGCTTGATCCTGTCGCTTTCCGGGGTGAGCTCGAGGGCCCGTTCGAGCTCCCGTTGGGCGTTCTGCAGCATGCCGGCCGCCTCGTAGATCTTCGCCAGGGTGAGGCGCAGATCGACCCGATTCGGGGCGATCTGGACGGCCTCGCGCGCCAGTTCGCTCGCGAGCCGGAGCTCGATACCTGCCTTGAGGTAACACTCGGCGGCACTCCGGAACACGTCGGCGTTGGGCAGCCCCCGCGCCGCGCGGGTGTAGGAGCGCGCCGCCTGTTCGTGCTGCCCGTTGTTTTCCTCGTAGCGGGCGCGCTCGAGGTACGCGTCGACCATGGTCGAGCCGAGCTGCTTCTCCAGCTCCTCGAGCCGCTCGACCGTGCCGGTGTCGCCCCCCGATAGCGTGCGGGCGATCTTCAGCGCGTTCAGGGCGGAGACGGCGTTCCCCGTCGCGAGCGACTCCTCCGCGGCGCGCGCGAAGCGCTCGACCCGCTGTTCCTTGATGGTGTTCTGGCGATGCTTGTAGCGCTGGTGCAGATCCTTCACCGCCGCCGTGCGCCGCGCTGCCTGCTCGCGCACGTCGTCGTCGTTCACCGGAGGAGGCGCGGGGCTCGGCGCCGGCACCTTGCCGAACTTGCGCGCGAGCGCCTGGCGGCGCGCGACCGGGTCGTCCACCATCTCCACGGTGGGCCGCAGGCTGGGCGCACGGGGCATCGCGGGCGGTGCCTTCGCGGGCCGCGTCGCCGGCGTCGGCGACGCGGCCATCACGACGGATGTCGCCGGCCCCGTCGGACCCGTGGGGGATGAGGGGATGCGTGCCGCGGCCTTCTCGGCCTGCAGCAGCAGCGCCTCGAGATCTTCCATGCGGGGAGCCGGCTTGGCCGTCAGCTCCTCGATGGCGCGCGTGCGCCCGAGCACGCGCAGGTAGCTCTCGTACTCTTCTCGCGATTTGGGGTTGCTGAGCACGTCATGCGCTTCGGTCAGGCGCTGAAAGATGCGCTCCATGCGCTTGGTGAAGCTGCCGAGTTGCTTGCCGAAGTAGGTGTCGGGGTGGAACGTACCAATCATCGAGAAGTACGCGCGCTTCACCTGCGCCCGCTCCGCGTTCATCTCGAGCCCGAGCACCTGGAAGTGGTCGAGGTCGGAGAGCTTCGACGATAGATCGAGGATGCGCGCCTGCAGCTCGACGCTGATGCTCAGCGAGGCGTCGATGTCGCCGGAGCGCGGCGCGCTCGAGATGACGGTGGCCACGGGCGGCGTGCTCGGTCGCGCCGAGCCACGGGGCCCTGCGCCCGAGCGTGCGGGCTCCGTCGTGGGCGCGCCGATCGACGGGCGGCGCGACGGCGCCGGCCGCCGGGGCGCGACCCTTATCGCACCGAGCTCGAGCAAGCGCGCGAGGTGGGCGGCAACCTTCGTCGGCTCGAGCCCGGCAGAGGTCGCGATCGCGTCGGCGTCGACCACTCCATCGACGAGCGATAGAACAAAGGCCTCTTCGGGCCCGAGCGGGAGCGAGCGCAGGTCCGTGGTGTCGCTCCGTTCGTAGACGACGGGCGGAGGTAGCGACGCGGTGGTCAACCGACGCCCTCCGCAGCACCCCTCTGAGCCAACCGCCCAGCTTGTCGTGCCGAGGCCCGGCACGCCATTTCCGTGCGACGCGCTCCGCTCACATGGACATCAACGGAGCGAACCCGTCAGCACTAAACCGGTCGAATTTGAAGATTTTAGCGGGCGCGAAGCGGGTGCTCCCCCGGGCGCTGTCGCGCCGCGCAACGGCGCCCCGTCAGATCGCATGAAAAGCCGGCGAGCAGGGTGATAGGGAAGCAAGCGTGGCGAGCGGCTCCCAGATCTGTGCGCGGTGCGGAAAACTCAATTCGCGGCAGGACACGCAGTGCATCCACTGTGGCGCCCGCCTGCCGGCTGGCTGGGAGAAGGGTGCGCGTGGCTGGACCTCGGTCTTCTCACGCCCCGACGCGGCGACCACGCTGTTCGTGGTGCTGTCGGTGGCGGTGTATGGCGCGTTGTGGCTCAGCGGCGTCGGTGCTTGGGGCGCGGCGCGGCCCATGGCGGCGGTGCGCTGGGGGGCGCTCGCCGGTTCGCTCGGGTCCGCAGAGCCTTGGCGCTACCTGTCCGCGATGTTCGTGCATTTCGGCCTGCTGCACTTCGGCTTCAATACATTGACCCTCCATCAGCTCGGGCGCGAGCTCGAGAGCAATGTCGGGTGGGCGCGCTTCGTGCTCGTCTTCGTGGGCACCGGAGTCGCGGGGTTCGTCGCGAGCGAGCTCTGGTATTCCCCCATGCCACTGACCGGCGGCACCAGCGGCGGCATCTTCGGCCTGCTCGGAGCGGCGGTGGGCTGGCGCTATGCCCAGCGCGATCCCGAGTGGAAGCGCCTGGCCATCACCGGTGTCGGCTACGCGGTGGCGATGGTGCTGCTCGAGCGCATGTCGAACCTGAGCGTCAACCACGCGGCGCACGTCGGCGGGCTCGCCGCGGGGGCTGCCCTCGGCTGGGCGCTGCACCGGCTCGGGCGCGGACGCAGCATCGAGCGGGCGCTGAACATCACCGGAGCGCTGCTCATCGTCGCTTCATTCGCCTCGATCGCCCTGTGCCTGGCCTCGCCGATCGGGCGACGCGCACCGCCGGCCCTCTCGCATTGAGCTCGCATTGAGAGGGGGGACCGCGCTCCATCGTGAGCGACCGGAGCGGACCTCGCGTCTCCCTAGGGGTTCGAGTCGCCCGTGAATGGACCCTGGATCTGAGTCGTTCCGAAATCCGCGACGGTGATGTTTCCGATCCAGTTGCCTTCGACGTGGGAAGGTCGCGCGGCGTCGTCGACCTCGGCCTGCGACCCGCCCGAGATCTGCCACGGCACGGGTGGAAGCTCAGACCCCGCGACGCGGGCCCAGAGCAGGCCCATCGCCTCCCGGCACAGGCTGGCGGCGCAGTCTTCGTCGCAGCCGGCGAACGCCTCGCCTGGCACGCTGCCGGCGTCGACGATGATGCTCGCCACCTCGCCGCAGCCGAACTCCGTCGCCATCGCGTCGGCGGCCGAGGTGCGAGCGGGATCGCGCGCGAGCGCGGCGCGGTTCGCCGCCGCCGCCAGAAACCTCGACGGCAGCAGCTCGAGCGTCGCGCCGAGGCGCAGGTAGTCCTTCGTCTCGGCCGCCGCCGACGCGGGGTTATCGACGACGAAACCGGCGGACTCGGGCTCGAGCCCGATCACCGACTCGAGCCGCAGGGATGCGGTGCCAGTATTCTGTGATACATCGGCCCCGCTTGCGGTGAGCGTGCCGCGCAGCGCCCCCGGCACTTCGAGCAACTCGATGCCGCTGCGCATCCAGTTCTGCACCAGCGTGCGCAGGCCGACGCCGGGCAGGTCGGGCTCCAGCCCGTTGACGAGCGCCGTGCGCCAGGCCTGCCCACTGCGCGCCGCCTCAAACGCGGCAGGACTTTCGGCCAATGACGCCATCGCGTCGAGCAGCGCCGCGAGATCGTCGCTGGCCGTTCCCGCGAGCGGGCTGACCGCGCGAAACGCCAGCTCGTCGAGCGCGGGATTGGGCATCTCCGTCGGCGCCACGCCGAAACCCACCGAGAGCGTGAGATCGGCGGTCTGCATCGGACGATCCAACACGTTGACCACGACCGTCTCGACCGCCTTGGCGCGCAGCGGCATCACCCACTGGCAGCCGCCCGCGAACTGCCCGGCGCGCACCACGACCGCCAGAGGCAGGTCGGCAGCGATCCCGTCGATGCGAACGCGCGCGCTGCCTCGCGTCTCGAGATCGCCGTCGGGGAAGGGCACCCCCGTGAGCGAGGAGCAAGGGGTGCCGAGGTGGACGCTGGCCACCCACTCTTCGACGGGCCGTTCGCCGCCATAGTCGGGCGCGACGATGATGCTCGCCTGGCTCGCCTCCAGCGTGATCACGTCGAGCGTGCTGCTGATTCGACCCGCCGCGGCGCGCACCCCAAAGTTCGTGGCGGCCCCGAGCACCGTGAGCGACGCCTCGGCGCGACCGTCAGGGCCGGTCTCCAGCACGCTCGGGCTCAGGAAAGCGTCGTCCGTGTTCCCGATCAGTGCAAAACGCACCGTATGTACGCCGGCTGGTAAGACCTGAACCGCCAGCTGCGCCGACTGCCCGGCGAAGAGCGTCAGCTCGCCCCCGGGCAGGAACTCGACCGACGTGGCGAGCGTGTCTGGGAAGATGTCGTCCGGAACGCCGGAGCCGATAGGCGCATCGTCGAGCGCGCTGCTGGAACCACCACAGCCGAGCCCAGCCCACATCGCACCGATCAGGAAGGGTACGACAATCCGCCGTGAAACGGTGCGTCGGTAAATAGTCAAAAGTTAAGCCTCTCCCGCATATTAGTTCCAGAGCGAGCAAGCAACAAGCTCGCGGCGCGTTTGCGTCGGGGGTGAGCCGTCGCGGTAACCCACGAGCCGGTCCGTGCCGTAGTCGCGAGGGCAGTGGCTCGACCGAAGGCGCACGACGACGGCCGCGAGGGAGGACTCCGCGCGACCCATACCGCGGGGCCCGGACCGGCCCAAGCCGTGCGTCGGGCGGCGCGCGCGAGATCTCGAGGTTCATGGCATCTATCGTCCCACCCGTGATCTCGCTCCTCGTCGTCGACGACGAGCCGGCGCTGCGCGAAATGCTCGAGATATTGCTCTCTCGCGAGGGCTATCGCGTGGTCAGCGCGCCGGGCTACAAAGTGGCGCTCGAAGCCATCGGCCAGTCGCCGCAACCCTTCCCGGTGATCCTGACGGATCTGGCGATGCCCGACGGCTCGGGGCTCGACGTGCTGGCTGCCGCCAAGCAGCGGGCACAGACCACCGAGGTCATCCTGTTCACGGCGCACAACACCGTCGAGAATGCCATCTCGGCGATGAGCGCGGGGGCCTTCAACTTCGTCACCAAGCCCTTCGAGCCCGCCGCGCTGGCCGGGTTGGTGCGGCGAGCGCTCGAGAAGCACGCTCTGGTCGAGGAGAACTCGCGCCTCAAGGCGCAGGTGCAGAAGGGCGGGCCAGCGAGCGAGCTGCTCGGCAAGAGCCGCGCGATGCAGTCGGTGCAGGAGATGATCAACCGCGTGGCGCCGATGCGCACGACCGTGCTGATCACGGGCGAGAGCGGCACTGGCAAGGAGTGCGTGGCGCGCGCGATCCATCAGCGCTCCGACCGCGCGCATCGGCCCTGCCTCGTCGTCAACTGCGGCGCCTTGCCCGAGAACCTGATGGAGAGCGAGCTGTTCGGGCACGAAAAGGGCGCCTTCACCGGCGCCACCGGACGGCACGCCGGCATCTTCCGCGAGGCCGAGGGAGGCACCGTGATGCTCGACGAGGTCGGTGAGCTCAGCCTGCCATTGCAGGTGAAGCTCTTGCGGGTGCTCCAGGAGCGCAAGGTGCGCCCGGTCGGCTCGAGCCAGGAGGTGCCGATCGACGTGCGCGTGCTCGCGGCAACCAACCGCGACGTGGAGGTCGAGGTCCAGAACGGCCGCTTCCGTCAAGATCTGTACTACCGGCTCAACGTCATCCGCATCGAGCTGCCGCCGCTGCGGGCGCGCACCGAAGACGTCACGTTGCTCACCGAGCGCTTCGTGCAGCGCTTCGCGCGCGAGATGGGCAAAGACGTGCGCGGCCTCACGCCGGACGCGCTGCGCGCCCTCGAGCGCTACAACTTTCCGGGCAACGTGCGCGAGCTCGAGAACCTGATCGAGCGCGCCGTGGCGCTCGCCGGCTCCCGCGCGATCGGGCTGGGCGACATGCCGAAAGAGGTGAGCGGCATGGCCTCCGAGGCGGCGCCGCGCCTCGTCACGCTGCCCGAAGAGGGCTGCAACCTCGACGAGGTCATGGGCGAGATCGAGCGGCGTCTGATGCTCGAGGCCCTCGAGCGCACCGGCGGCGTGCGCAAGGCGGCGGCCCAGTTGCTCGGTATCACCTTCCGCTCGCTGCGCTACCGGCTCGAGAAGCACAACCTCGACGCGGGCGGCGACGCGCCCGACTCGACGCTCGAGCTGTGAGCGGGGGCCCTCTCGCCGCTCTGCCGCGCTGCACGCATCACCTCGGGTGGCGCCATCGCCCGTCCACAGGCGCGACGTCGTCCGCGACTCCGTGACTCGGTGCTATGCGACCGCGGGCGCGGCGGGCTGCACGACGACCGACTCTGCGAGTGCACGCGTGCGAAACGAGGGCGTCGTCGTCCTGGCGTCGACGAGGTCGACCTTGAACGGCAGGTCAGACTCGGCAAAGGCATCCGCGAGCAGGGCCCAGGTTCGCGGGGCGAGCGGCTTCGTCGAAAAGACCATCAGATCGAGATCGGAAGTGGGCTTGGGGCTTCCGCGCGCGCGAGCCAAAAGCGCGCACCTCCACGCCGGGCAGGCGTTGGCGCAGCAGCTCGCGAACCGTTGCCAGGTGCTCGATGCCCAGGACCAGACCCTCGGGAAGGAGGGCACGTTGCGCCGAGGCACACATCGAACCCGTCATTCCGTGTTTCTTCGTTCGAGCTCGGCGAGCAGGGGGCGCGCTGCTTCGCGAAAGACGGAAAGACGAGAGCCGTCTGAAACACGAGCTGCGCGGCCGCGCTGTTGTAGGCGTGCCACGTGAGGCTCCGCTGGTGACGATACTCGAACCACGGCTCGGGCTCGGCGATGATGCCTCGCTCGGCGCCTTCGCGAATCAGCTCGCGGAACGAAAGACCATCGATGCGTGCAGGGTCGGGGACCACCTGCTCGAGGTGGCGTTTGAGCATCTTCCAGGCGAGCTCGTAGGTGTACTCGAAGCGCTGAATCACCGCGTCGCGAAGCTCTTCATCGGCCGGAGCGCCTTCGGCCCGCACTGCGGCGCGATCGAGGCTCGCGAGTGCTCTGTGGAAGGACGACAGGTCGAGCAGCATACGCCCGAACGAGCATAGCACGCTCGAAGTCGTGAAAATGGCGCTCAAATGCGCGTCTGGTGCCGAAAAGCCAGCACACGGAGCGCGGGATGAGGCAAGCCCGGTTTTCGGTCGGGCTGCTGCCCGTGGGCAACGAGGAGGCGAGCGCTGAACGAGCCCAGCGCGAGCGCCGCCCGCAGGAGAAGGGCGACGCGGCATCGCCGGCCATGGTGCGCCTCGGCGAGGCACACGCCGAGCATCGAAGCGCTATGCAGTACTCTGCAGCATCGGCAAACCTGGGTGTGATTGCGCCGCTCCTGCTTCGATCGAATACTGAAAGCGTGACCGCCGTACGAGACCGAGTGCAAAAAGGTGCGACTTGTCCCACCCGCAGGGGCGAGCGTGGCTTCACGCTGGTCGAGTTGATGACGGTGGTGATGATCGCGGGCGTGCTCGCGGCCATCGCGTTCGCCTCATTGAGGCAGCACGTCAGCGCGGCCTGGGGCGCCGAGGCGCTCAACATGGTGCAGAGCATTCGCGGCGCGGAAGAGCGCTGGCGCTCCGAGCACATGATGTACTTCGATGTGAGCACCGACGAGGCCTGGTTCCCGCGCGATCCGAGGACGGCGCCGGCTGGTTCGCGTCAGGCCTTCTACTACGACGCGGCCGACGAGACGCACGGCGACAACGGCAACTGGCTCCAGCTGCGGCCGACTGCCCCCGGCTCGGTGCGCTTTGGCTACCTCGTCAACGCGGGCACCGCTGGCTCGACAATGACACCCGCTGCACCGCCCGGGCCAGCTGCCACATGGCCGACGCCGCCGACCGACAACTGGTACGTGATTCAGGCGATCGGCGATCCCGACGGGGACGGCGTCGTGTCGTACTACCGTGCGTCGAGCCTCGATGGCGATGTGTTCGCAGTGAATCACGGGGAGTGAGCCGGCGGACGCCGCCTGATGGCGGCGTTCGAGATCTCAGCCCGAGCGGGGGATGGGAGGTTGGCCGAGCACCTTCTCCAGCTCCGCCTGCAAGAACGGGGCTAGCGTGCGCGCGAAGGTGGCAGTGATGTGACTCGCGTCCCTGTACACGATGACGCTCCCGATGATGGCGGGGCAGGTGTCTCCGCGACAATAGTAGTCGCTCAGATCGATGAGGTGGCTGCCTGGCAATGACTGCACGGCTCGGATGCTGCCGTCGAAGGCCGCGAGGGCTTGCCGTCGGCTGAGCGAGCACCGCTCGTTCGCGCGCTGGAGGTTCCGGGTGACGCACGCTCGCATCTGGGGGCCCGCGACCGGGTTGTCGCGGATGGCGATGATGCGGGTGCCCCGCTCCACTTGCCGCCGCCAAGTGTCGAGCAGGCCGCTGACGATCGTCGCCTCCTGCGTCGACCCCGCCGCCGCGAGCGGCGGGTAGCGGCTCGCGCTGTGCGTGACCAGGATGGCTTCATAGGGCGGCATCTCGGCGAGCCGGCGCTCGAGCTCTGCTTTCCATCGCTCGCAGGCGTCCTGGTTCACGGCGCTGCGATTGGGCTGCGCTGCCGACGTCCAGTAGCAGGAGTTCTTGGCGGCGACGTCGATGCGCCAGCGGCGGGTCTGGGCGATGATCTCGAGGGCCGGTAGCAGCGCCGCCGCGTGCGAGTCCCCGATGGCAGCGAGCCGCTTGGCGTAGCCCGAGTGAGGCCCGAGCGCGCACGTCCGCACCTCGGGGTCGTCGGCCTCGACCCTGCAGTCGGGCCTGATCACGTCGTCGAACGGCAACGCGGTAAGAGGCGGGACGACGTCGCGACTCTTCCTGGCGCAGGCGGCGGGGGGAGAGCGCATGGCGCGGGCGCCAAAACACAGCGGATCTCGAGCTTGCAACCGATCGGCCGTTGGCGTGGGGTCTGTAGGCGTTAACGGCAGGCAGACGGCAGCGATCCCGACGACCCCACCCATGCCCGCCAGGCTCCACGCCGCGACGCGCTGCGGGCGGTGCAGGCAGGCGCGGGTGCCGGCGAACCGGATCGGGTCTTCGACGTAGCGCCGGGTGAACCCCGCGAGCACGAGGGACGCGACGACGATCGCGAGCTCGTCCAGACCGGAGAGGGGCCGCTCGAGAGCGTGAGGCAGGAGGGTGAGCAGCGGCCAATGCCAGAGATAGAGCGAATAGGAGACGCCCCCGAGCCACTGGATGACAGGCGGTCTGCAGAGGAGAGCGGGCTCCACGCCGCCACCGTCGCCCGCCCACAGGATGGCCATCGTCCCGAGAACGGAGAGGCTCGAGGCGATCGGATCGAAGGGCACGACCCGTCCCATCCACCCGACGCCGCCCGCGAGAGCGCCCAGGCCGCACCAGGCGACGCAGCGGCGCACCCAGGAGGCGGGTGCGGGGCCCGCGAACGAGAGCAGCGCCCCCGAGCCAAACTCGAAAGCTCGCGCCGCCGTCGAGAAGTAGGCGGGCGCAGGATCGCTCGCCGCCGCCGTGATCGCGTACGCGAAGCTCCCGAGGACGACCAGCGCGAGGCTCATGGCGATGAGCGGACGCCGCAGCGCCGCGCGCTGCGGCGATCGGGTCGCGAGCAGCAGCGCGCCGAGCAACAGCGGCAGCGCCAGGTAGAACTGCTCCTCCACGGAGAGGGACCAGAAGTGCTGGAGAGGGGAGGGCTCGTTCGACTCTGCGAAGTAGTCGACGGAGTCCGTGGCCAGCTTCCAGTTCTGCACGTAGAGGGTCGACGCCAACACCTCGCCGAGAAGCCGTTGCGAGAGCGCGGCCGGCACCCAGACCGAGGTCGCGACGGTCGAGCACGCGAGCACGAGCAAGGCCGCGGGCAACAAGCGCCGGGCGCGCCGGGCCCAGAACTCGCCCACCGGCAGCCGCCCGAGCCTCGCGACCTCCGAGAGCAAGTGCTTCGTGATCAGGTATCCCGAGATCACGAAGAATACGTCGACCCCGACGTAGCCACCTCTCAGCCGCGCGGGCCACAGGTGGAAGGTGACGACGATGACGACGGCGAAGGCGCGCAGGCCCTGGATCTCGACGCGCAGCTTGGTCGACTCGACCATTCTCCTCGACGAGGAGTACGGCGTCGGCCGACGAGGCGCGAAGTGCGAGTGCCCGGCGTTCACCGTCGAGCCGAGGGGTTCCCCCTGTGGGCAACCCCCCCACCCTCGATCGAGGGGGGTCAAACCCCGCCGAAGCGACTCCCACCCTCGATCGCAGGGGTTCGACCCCTCCGCGTCGGATCGGCGAGGTTAACCCCTCGAGAATATCGACGTTCTGAAG
>Ga0247763_1000462_pt1 | contig 24101 bp, 23 predicted proteins | sample UWRJL141409B4_FD_179926 | JGI IMG/M metagenome (GOLD analysis project Ga0247763, IMG submission 179926) | Plant litter microbial communities from Arlington Agricultural Research Station in Wisconsin, United States - UWRJ-L141-409B-4 | ecosystem: Environmental > Terrestrial > Plant litter >...
TTTTTTTTTTTTTTTTCCTTTGGCGAGCAGTTCTGAATAGAATGAACCTAAACTGACACACTGGTAACACGATATTTAGTGGATTTGCCGCGGTGGTCACTCTAGCGGCTGTTCAAAACGAGCAGATTTTCAAGACGCAATGTAGCTTTACTCTGGACCAAATGATTCCTGCGCCTCGACCGGTTAGGGTTACGCCGGCTGAGAGGCTGTAGATTCCTGTACTGATAGGTGTTGTTGTGAGTCAGGTTCTCCAAGTTTAAGCATGGTTTCTGAGGTGGATGGCTTTACAAATAAGAGCGGATGCTATCCTCAATTGAACTGTATGACCTTGTATCCCCGAGTGGGAAATATTAAAATTGAAAGACTGAGCCGTGTGATCCATAGTTGAGAATTCGGCACTCATACCCCATTTTAACACCAGTATTCCCAAGAAGCACGAGAGAGAAAAAACTTATTACATGGGCACAGAGTCACACTACCTCGCTATCACCCCCCACTTGTAAAGGTACTTGATATTCCCCCTGCATACCGAGATATCGCAGGTGTCTGTAGTGATTTAGAGAACAAATCGCTGATTCGGACCAACTCCCGACGAGGCCGACATGTATCAAGATACTAACTGAGTATGCTGGGACTCATAACCCTGCATATTACCACACACCGCTTTTCTTGTGCTTACCAGAGTACGACCCGAGGCAACGCGGTTCAGGTCTCAGCTTGAAAGTTGACATCGCCGTAGTTCCTCTCGTCTTGTCTACAGAGAGATGGGTGATGGGAAGTTGTAAGTAAGTACAATACCGCACTGGATATGTGGAAGAGCTCTATTTTTTTTTCTTTTCCTTTTCACTCTACGGGGAAAGGGAGCGCTTTCTACTCTGCGAGTAGACCTACGCATAATCTTTCAGGAGTTAGGTGTACTTTGCTTAACTCTTAAACAGCGCTACAGTGATCTCCAACCTCTAACGGCCACAATAAAGTTCACACAAATACGGATAATATATCTCGACTGAATGATGCAGGATTCTAGTTCCATCATGTATCAGCATACCCACATCTACCATAGGTTACCTAGGTACATATCACCCCGCAACAATCCAACACCCCCGACAATCCATCAATGTGTAGCCACCTCCTTAATACTCTCTCTATGCACCTTCGCCAACCACGTCTTGGCCATATACGCACGAATCCTCTTCCCCCAAAGCATAAAGATGATCAACGCCAGGTTATTCGCCAGCACAATTCCGCCAAACACCCCCGCAATCATCACGGCGTACCCGTGATGCAACACCCAATCCAGTAGATCTAGACCCATACCAAAGCTGATAGCCTGCTTGCCCAGGTTCATCGCAATCAACATCTCACTGATGTTGGATGTGTAGCTGTCGATGGCGTAGGCCAGTGTGAAGGTGAAGAAGAAGTAGCTGCAGAACTGGTTCATGACCACTCCCGCAAAGTAGGCAATCCAGTGCAGGTTCCGCTCGGCGGCAAATCCATACACGATCAAACCTGCCGGGGCGAGCAGAATGACCGGCAACATAACGCCCAAACGCATCTCGGCTTCGCGGATGCCGTTGTTCTTCCGGGTCAGGTATGCGGCGAGGCGGTCAGACGATGAGGTGAACGGAATGGCGAGCAGGTAGCCAATAAAGGACGCCAAGGCGATGAGGCCCGAGTTGAGTTGTGGCCAATTGTATGGCTCAGCTGTGATCTTGAGAGGGAAGGTGTAGTTGAAGGCAAGGGCACCGAGACCAATGTAAATGCCTGGGACTGTCAGCAGAGATTCGATGGTCAGAGAGTGTGCCTAGAACCCACCGTAAGTCGTGATAACCCAGAAAACGTGCGGCACAAAAAAGTAGGTGAAAGACCGGGCAATCATCATGAAGAACTCCGAGTCCTTTTCCCAAACGCCCCAGAATTTGAGGGTCTGCATGAATGTTTTGCGTGGCGGGATGTCATCAACCGGGGATGCCATCTCGAGAACACCGTCAGAGGCCTTCTCTCCATTCTGCGAGCCTGAAACTGATGTGTCTTCTGTGGGCTTCTTGCGGTTGTAGGCCGTCTCCTCAACAGCGAAGAATGCAAAGAGGAAGAGGGCAGCGCCAAACGCAAACTCGACGTAAAAGAACAGATGCCACGAGTAGCCGCCGTTAAGCATGTATCCAGCAAATAGGGGGCCGGTCGAACCAAAGCAGAGACAGACTAAACAGTCATTAGCTCTGACCTAAATGCCACGTGAGACGACATACCAGTGTAGATGCCAAGACGTTTTCCGCGCTCATGCAGGAAGAAGATATCATTGACCAGTTGAACCGGCAGAGCCTCGCAAACCGAGGAGGCGAAACCGTGAAGTACACGGAAACCCATGAGCACAGGGTATGACCTGGCTTGGGAGCATCCGAGGAGACCAGCACAGTACTGAGATGTTAGATGAAGGCATGATCAATGTTCGCGATAAGAGCTTACCAAAATCAAGGAGCCCAGCATGACGGGCCGCCGTCCAATCTTGTGATATAGCGGCACCAAGACGAGGGAGCCTGCCAGTTAATTAGTCTCACACATCATAGTTGAGGGTTATTGGTCTCACCAAATCCAAACGCCAGGTTGGCATAGCTAATGACATTGCTTGCCGTCACCGGTGTAATGTCAAACTCTTGTGAATAGATCCCAATGTAAACCGACGGACCCAGCAATGCCGAGTTACTGAGAAACGAATACAACGAGCAAACGATGAGAATCAACGTCTTTCGGGTTGTCGACCACTACCCAAGTCAAAGTCAGCGCTGGATCGATCGACTTGTCGGTGAAGCTTGCCTGGAGCGGATCGTTCGGATCTTCGGCGGGCACGGGGAAAAGAGCCTGTCCGTAGGCACTGTCATCACCCTCTGGCACGAAACCGTCAGCACTATGCAGCCATTCTAGGTCTAGTAAGGGGCTGCTTACCTGTAACTTGGAGGTTGACGGTCCCCGGAATATCGCCCTCCTTAGCGTGACTTCCCACGTCAGCAACGTCGATAGCCTGCACTGTCAGAGTCAGCTTACCTGTGCACCAAGTGGCGCGTTCCTGCTTTCTGAGCACCCATTGTCTTCGTGTCAGGTAGAGATTATGGGACAAGTCTGGAGAAAAGAGCTGCCCCATTTTACAGGGAGAGCTGAGATTTATCACCAATCCGACTCGGCCATCATTAATACCACCCGACAGGAATGAGCCTCTTGGGTGGTAGCTCGACGTGTCGACGATGCAGATCCAAGGTTGGGGAAGTGGATCTCAGTCGGCACTTTTCTTGGCCTCCAGGTCTCCTCATGCAGCGGGGTAGCTGGGAAGAGGCGATTGGGGTTGATGATTTGGAGAAATATCCGGCCATGCCTTATCTAGACGAGGGCTATATCCAGATAATTCCCGGCGGTCGGAAAACCGGTAGCGAGTTGAGGCGAACGTACTTTGTCCCATCCATCCCCGTTTGCACTACGCCGAACACAGGAGTGACTTCAACGGCGTGGCGACGAGGTCCGCTGGGGCTGCTAGTCAAAAAAAACCTGGGGAACGTTGGACGAGGCGGAGTCGGAGTTCAACTCCCCCGCCTCTCATGAGCAAATGCGCGCTGGAGGGACATTCGCCATCACAAGCATTGGATCCAAGCGGAGAGCCGCGGTCCCAAGGCGGTGGTATCAAGGCGGTGTATCAGCAAGGATGCAACCCTTCACAATAAACTGAGTGCGTAGTGTACCGGGTGGCTGGGTTCGTGAGGGGATGTGCAGCTCGAAGCGGTCACGAGATAGCGTCGGCCTGAAAAGTGGTGGCCGAAGAGACAGTCCTGACATGGCAACCCAGATGTCGACCAGCCATGCCAAGTATGCGGAGTGCATGATTAATCCTGGGCTAGAAGGATGGCGCTGGGTTGGGTGACCGTGTCCATCAAGCCATCCAGTGGCTGCTGGAGAATCAGGGATCAGCTGTTCATGGCACCCAAGAAGCCAACGGTAGTCGTTGTGGAACCGGCTCCAGATTTTGATGCGGAGCAGCGTTAGACACTATAGGGGAGCTTTGCCCGCTGAGCAGAGGGAGTTCTCATGAGCGCGTCTTGAAGATTGGGCATCATGATGGTTTTCTGAGGACAGCTGCCGTTACTGTCACTCGCTGAATGTGGACGGAATGGAGCATTGACCTCGTCCTGCACGCGCTGCTCGAGATGTGGGATCGAATTTGGGACGGCTTTTTGTGCTTTGAAATCGACTCTTTGTTCGATCTGCGCCACTGTTCGCACGCTGGGCAAAACGAATTCGAGTCGTGTCGCAATTCGCGGCGCATCGGGGTTGCTTTCGAAGCCAGATTGCAGGCTGGCCTTGATTGGACGCGTCCAACCAGCGGTTTTTCGTGGTCAAAAACTGCTGTCACAAGCCAGGAAGCCCCGCCAAGCCCAAGCTTCCAGAATGTCTCGCCGCAGGGACTTATGCCCGCTAAACCAATTTCAGCCAGCACTTCCCGTGGAAGCTTGGACTGTTGCAGGAACTTCCTGCAGGTGCGAAATTGGACCTCCATCCCGTCAGCATCCTGCGTCACGCAAACGACGCCCAAAACCTGCGAAAAGGGGAAGCGTCACGACGTTTATCTGCCACCCTCCCATCCACAATGTCGTACCCGATTTACTCGCACCCTTCCCCTAGATCTAGATCTAGGGAGACTCGTCAGCGGCACAGCACCCGCGGCGACATCAACCGAGATCTCCCTCACGATCGTCGCCCAGAACGATCACCACCCCACCCCCACCCTCCCGACCCGATCCCACGTCCTGACGCCCACGTCTAATTACAATTGTCTCCAATTCTTCGTCCAAAACACCCCCTCGGGTCATTGACCCTCCCCATCACCAAACTTCACGTCGCAAAAATGCGCTCCCATCCATACACGCCGGCCCCGCCCTTGCCGCCCCTCCTCGACGACCTCGCCGACGAGCTCTCATCCATTCTCCCCAACCAGACCCTCAATCCCACCCGTCGACGCGGCAGTGATACCGATGCCGCCAGCGACTATCCTCCAGAGATTGAGCTTTCCCCGCTAGACCCCGACACCAGCCGACTCCTCCCTGTCCGTCCTCGTCGCCACCATGTGCGCGTCCAAGGCAAGCTGGTCGTGGTGCGCAGCGTGTCCACGGCAAACCTGCGAACATCTCCGTCCTCGCCGCGATTACCGCTGAGGTTGCGGGGATCACCCGGAGGATCAAGGGAACGTCCTGTGTCGATGATGGGGGTGCCGCGCTACGAGAGTGCGGTGGGCAGTGTACCTGTGCCGAGGAATACAAGGGGCCGGGGCAGGAGGAGGAGGAGGAGAAGTCTGGACGATGGGGCAGCGGAGCAAGATGGTGAGACGGAGACGGAGGAAGAGGCGAGGGAAGTAGTAAAGAGGGATAGACAGTTGAGGGGGTACGGAATTGGAGGAGCGGGGAATATCCGTAAGTTTTGCTCCCCTTGTTAGTGGCGAGGAGGATAGCTGACGTGGCCAGGTCGACCAACGGATGTGGCTATCTTTTCTAGCAGACGACCGGTATTCTTACCAGCAACGCCATCATCAGCACCCACCACGCCTGTCACTGCGACCATGTCGGGTAGGAAACGCTGGAACATTCGCGACATGCTAGGTTTGTCAGATCGCAAAGGCAAAGGAAAGGCCTAAACGGCGGTCACGGCATATATTAAGTTCAAAATCATTCTCTGGACAATATAATTTATTTTTAGGCAACTCAACTCACGGATTTACACGTCGACGTCGTCATTATCGATGGGGCGGATGCAATGACGGACGCACGAGGCGTCGTCGCTATCAAAATCTAAGCGTGGCTGCCAACCTAACAGGGTATGCTTCTCAAATAGGTCTCGGAGCCGAGCTTCCTCCTCACCGAGGTCCATGCCATGCTTGACAAGCAACTTGATCATCTTCCGCCTGTACGGGTATGTGTTCACGGCGAGCTCCATAGAGCCTTCACACTTAGCAAACCCAAGACGTGATGCTGCTATTTCGCCCGTCATATCCGAGTATTCGACCATACTCCACGGGTTGTTACTGCCTAGGAGACAGGCTAGGATGCTTACCTCAGGAGTTACGTTACTGCTTGATACGGGCGGTGGTGTTGGGCTTGCGCCGGCCTTGAGTAATATTTCTGCCATCTCCAGGTTCAAGGTTCTGACAGCCAGACACAGGGCTGTCTCGCCGCATCCCATGGAAAACAAGGGACTTTCTAGATCCAGCCACCATCCATTGATGTCGTGATTAAAGCAGCAGCATTTGTCGAGTGCACTATACCGCCCAGGACCCTCTTGGATTTTCTCAATGACCCTGGGGGGGGAAAGGGAACATAGTCAAGATATCCCCGGTCTTGTATTTATCAACATATCCAAAGTTGCAGTCGTTCTCAACCAGGCATAGCGCATCCAGCTCTTCTCGGGTCAAATACTTGACCACGTTACGCAGCACCGGAATCTGCTGCGACTCTACGGCGAGAATCGCTGGGTTTGTCTGCAGAGATAACTTCCAAGCCGGTCCTACCGCCCGAGAAAATGTGCTCCATTGAACGGAAGATCCGTCAAGCATGCCCGGGGCACCGACGCGACGATATGCGAGAATGGAATTGCGAATGATATCACAATCCCCGAACTGGATTGCTCGATAGAGACTGGGGATTCCGGGGTTCAATGCATCGCGGCGATATACCTCGTCGGAAACTGCAGAGTAGCACGTCCGGTTTACGCGAGCGAGGTTGGCGGTGATTTGCACGGAGTTTATCTTTTTGGCGACAAGCGAGAGGACATCCTCGGGGATTGGGAGGGTGGTGTTCTCGATGTTCTCGATGTTCTCGATGTTCTCGATGTTCTCGATGTTCTCGATGTTCTCGATGTACTCGATGTTTTCAATGGTGGGGGATGTCATCTTGACTGCCTACCGTGGTTTAGATAGGGTAACTTACGCTATAAGCTTGGATTATGTGTTTGTTTCGATGTTGGGTTGGTTTGGTAAATCGGTGCTGATGAGAGAAATGAGAAATGGCAATGTTGTCTGTTCGTGGGTGTATGACGGATTGTTACGTGACGACGACTGTCAGCCTTTTGAATGCAGAATTTGGTATACCATGGCAATTAAGGGCTGAGTTCTTTGCAAGGGTAGGAGATAATGGATAGAGATACAGTTTCTTGGGCAGCCACAATGAATTGTTGGGGATTGGGTGAGGCAACAAGGGATATGTTACGGGTGACGACACTAGCCAGTGGCTTCTTTCTTCTCGGGTTGGAAACTCGGGTTGGACTTATTCGAGCTTGAGTGTTCGAGGTCACGTTTTGAGAGACGGGCTAGCCCGTCAACCTAACAAAGAACGCATGTAATCCTAGCAGTAAGGTACGGGGTACAAACCCGCGGGATGAAAGCTACCTTAGTCACAGATTATAGTGTTCAACCCCAAAGGGGTTGTCGTCCGTTTTCTACTGTGCTGCAGGCTTCCCTTCGTATTAGGGTTTTGTCAAGTAGAACTAATGGTTGGCGTTGCGTCTCAGTCGTACTGCCTTCCGCATTCTTCCTGACTTCTGCCCGAAACGCTGGACTGACATACCACAGGCCTCACCTCAAGGCTTGAAGTGAGAATCCCAGACATCCTCCTGCAATAAGCCTGGACACGGAACTTTCTTACGCTGCACAGTCAATAGGGGACACCAAAATTTAGACCAAACCGGCGTCTGCCGTTATATTCGCTATTCTGGTCTATGGTCATATCTGCATCGAGCCACGGCAGGTTAACGACAGTAATGATTTGTTGCTCGCCATTGCCGGGAAACCAGTCGCAGGCGAGCACTTGTTCGTACCATAATCCAATTGGACGCCGCAGCAGCTGGAACAGCCGCGACAACTTCCAGAAGTTCCCAAGAGACACACACTCAACCAAAGTGAGACATTGCGGTCCTTCGACGACACCACGCACACCACCACCCACTGCAACACCTACATCGCAATCTCCACGCCGCACAAAACCAACGCCCTCAACCTCCACCCCCCTCTCCTCACTCACACCCGTAGCCTTAGTCTCACAATTCATCCGGGGCTTCCCGCCCCTTCTTAGTCAATCGCGCCCGTTGGCACCAATGTCGCTCTCGACGGAGCTGCTTCCGCTCAGATAGTCGCCAAAGACGCGTTCCTCAATATCCATGTCTTTCCACTGACGACCGGTTTTCTTCTTCGCCTGGCGCCGGAAGTAGACGCGCTTGCCCCACTTCCAGGCCTCAACGCCAGCAAAGAACAGAGCAGCAGCGATGAAGACGATTCCCCACTCCCAGCTGATACCCGTGTGCTTAAAGACCTTGTGGTTAATGACAGGGATGTAGAGCGTGGGGAAGAGAGTGACGAAGCCGCCGACAATAGCCCAGAACAAGAACTTGTTGCGCCAGACATCATGCATCCACTGGGTGAAGTACAGCTTGGAACCAGGCTGCATGCGGAAGAAGGATCGACGGACGTCGACCAACTCCCAAGCCAAGAAAAGAGCGAACCAGGTGAGACAGGCAAAAGTGGTGGCGCGGGCCTTGAACACCGTGTTGCAGTTCTCGCTGTACGATTCGTTGCAGTTCTCACCCAGGTTGCCGTTACCCCAGGCGTAGACGCGGAGAACGAAGCTGGAAAGGCAAAGAGCCGTGATCCAGAGGCCATAGACAACCATGTCCACAAGAAACTCAAGAGTGAAAATACCCGTCTTCAGGGATTGGGGAGGACGACGCATGATATCCGGGACAGCACGCTCGAAACCAAGACCCATGTCAGGAAGACCAGACGTGATCATGATAATCCACACAATTTCGACAGGGGCGAGAGGAAAGACAGAAAGACCATTGGGATCCTTGAAGACGAGGCCAATGAGTAGTGTGCCGGCCTGGGCAATGTTCTCGGCCAGGACGTGCAGGACGAACTTCTGGATGTTATCAAAGATACGGCGGCCTTCTTCGATGGCAGCGACGATAGAGGCGAAGTTGTCATCAGTCAGGACAATATCGGAAGCATCCTTAGCAACGTCGGATCCAGTACCCATGGCGATACCAACATCAGCGCGGCGGAGAGAAGGAGAATCGTTGACGCCGTCACCAGTCTGTGGATGTCAGCATGTTTCTTGCATCAGATGATGAGCCGGTGAGAACACTTACCATAGCACAAAACTTGCCCCGACGATGCAATGCCTCGATCATACGCACTTTGGTGCTTGGAGCACAGCGCGCAATAACCAGAGGCAGCACAGGAAGGTTGTCGACTTGGTCATCACTGAGAGCATCAAATGCGGAAGCCGTCATCACAATGGCACGAGCCACATCGCCGCTGATACGATCCATGCTCTTTGGCAGGATGCCGACCTCAATGGCAATCGCCTTGGCGGTTTCGGGGTGGTCACCAGTAAGCATATGCACCGAAATACCAGCTTCGTGGCACTGGCGCACTGCCGGGGCAGATTCAGGGCGTGGGGGGTCATAGAGACCGATCAAGCCACGGAAAGTCAGGTCTTGCTCAACAAGGTCGCGGCTAGTGTCCTCGCTAACCGCGACGCTGGTGTCAATCTTGCGGCTGGCCAGGGCGAGCACACGCAAGCCAAGTCCTGCAAACACTTCCATGTTGCGGATGACTTCCTGGCGGAACTCGTCCGTCATCTCGATCTCAGCAGCCTCGCCTGTCGGGGCGTCGGCATTGAAGTAACGAGTGCAAACACCAATGACTCGCTCGACGGCACCCTTGGTGAAGGTAAAGTTCTCTCCGGTCGTGTTGTGCTTCATAATGACACTCATGCGCTTGACATCGCTATCAAAGGGATACTCGGCCACTTCGGTCCACTCGGCGTTGTCTCCGGACGCAAGGGCAATTCTATTCCAGCCAAAGCGGCTCGAAAACACCTGGATGGCGATCTCGGTGGGATCGCCGCGCGAGTGCCATCCGCCATTCTTCTCGTAAACGGTTGCCAAGTTGGCAAGGGTAGCCACAGCGAGGAAATCCTGAAGACGAGACTTGCTGTTGGTGAGCAAATCGGCTGGCTTGGCGATCTCGCCGTATCCGGAGCCGGCTTCGGCTTCCTTCTCAGTCTTGGGCTTGAAGCTGATCTGGTGAGGCATCCGGGTGTCGAAGCGAACGTCTCCCTTGGTCGGGTTGAAGGGCTCCGAGCTGGGCTCCACTGTGTATGTACCCAAACCCGGGATCCAAGCTCCACGAGCAACCATTTTGCCCTGTGTGAGCGTTCCAGTCTTGTCGCTGCAAATATCCGTCACAGCACCCAACGCCTCAAGACTCTTGAGGTTGCGGACAATAACGTTGCGCTGGACCATGCGCTTCGTACCAGCAGCCATGGTGATGGTAAGAACAACGACGAGCGATGCAGGGATCATGGAGAGACCCGTGGCGACTGCGTAGATAATGACCTCCTGGCGCGTGTTGAACTTGTTCGCGCCCAGAACGATAATAGCACAGGCGATAGCAATGCCAAAAAGAAGCATAGCAAGCTTGCTAAGCTTGCGCTGAAGAGGGGTGCCGACATTGACGCCAAGGAACCTGCCAATGACATCGCCAAGTGTCAAAGTATAGGCTTCGAGGTAACGGTGGGGTCCAGCTTTGCCGTTGGGCTTTCGCTTCACGGGGCGGACGCGGGAATCTTTTTTGTGGAGAGCCGAGGCAATGGCGCCGATCTCGGTGCAGGTTCCCGTGGCGAAGACAATGCCCTTGGCGCGGCCCTTGGTGCAGGTCGAGCTGCTGTAGGCCACGTTCAGCCGGTCGCCGGGGCCGGTGCCGTCGTCGAACACGCTGTTCTCGGACTTGCGGACGGGGAGAGATTCACCCGTCAGCAAAGCTTCGTCGGTCTCGAAGTTCTTGGCCTCAATTAACCTGTTCTTTAGGTCGGCAAAGAAAGGAGACGACGGGGAAGTGGAGCTCCTACCTGAGGTCCGCGGGGATCGTATCCCCCATCTTCACCTCGACCAAGTCACCAGGAACAATCTCACCTGACGGCACCACTTTGACCTCGCCATCGCGGACGACGCTCGCGGTGGGGGAACTGAGAGAACGGAGAGAGTCCATCGTCTTTTCAGCCGAGTACTCCTGGAAGAAACCGACGACAATGTTGAGCAGAATGACGGCGGCAACGACGCCGCCCTCGATGTACGAGCCGATACCGAAACTGACAGCCATGGCGAGGATGAGAACCTAGTAGATGTCCGTCAACGCCCATCCCGGTCTTGTCCCACCTTGTGGGAACTTACCATAGTCATAGCATTTGCAACCTGGGCGATAACAATCTTGATGGGCTGGACGCCCTCCGCCTCTCCGAGCTCATTGGCGCCGAACTCTTCGAAACGCTTCTTTGCCTCGGCAGGCGACAAACCGGAGAGGGTGTCGGCATTGAGCTCGGCAGCAAGTTGCTGGAAGGTAAGGGAGTGAGCCGGACGACTCAGTGGCTTGTTGGACTGCCCGGACACATGGTCCGGAGACTTGTCGGGACCGCTCTTGGCCATGACGGCGATGTCGGGATGTAGTCAGAGATTGATGGAGAGAGAGATGCGAGTCTGGTGTAGTGGGAGAAAGCCCGGTGTCAGATGTCAGGCAATCAAGGTTTCGGTAGCTCACAAAATGGTTGAGAGACGGAGCTCGGGATGGTGGGTGGCCATGACGTGATATAAATGGCGGTCGCTTTGGTCCTGCCTGTCAGAGTGCCACAATGCTTGACCGAGAAGCTTTGCCAACGCTGCTACTACAGTGGAGAATAGCGCACCCGAAAATCCATCCGACACAAGACAGCCACTCACAGCAGGCGAATAGCGCACACTTTGGGCATCTTGACCAGTGGTGGAAGGTGCGTATCCCGGATTGCAGCCCTTGGCGCCTGGGCAGCTTGGCGACCGTCACTGGTCGCCGCGATGCAACAGCGGTGCCTACAGGCCTGTGTATGGGTTTCTTTCAGGGACCTGCCCTGGTGCTGGCTGTTTGCCACCCCACCGCCTTTTCGACCCACAGCGACGTCAAGGATGTATCCAGAGTCAGGATGGTTGCACAGTTGCAAAGTTGCACCGCGTGCATAGCAAATGTCTCAATTGGAAGATCGGCGGGCAGGTAAGAAGAGGATGTCATGTCGTCACAGGCCGGAGGATTTGGAGGTACGGAGGCACAGGGCTGCTGGCGTCTGTCTCGGCAGGTCTGGTATTGCAGTTTTGCACTTTGTGTGCCGAAATTTTCCTTGTTGTTTGGTTGGCCAAGACTGTTCAAGATAAGCCAAGCCCAAGGCGGGGCTCTCTAGAAGGGCTTGGCAAGTTCTTGTGGAACTGTGTGGGGTGCAAGTTTGCGTCTTGCAGACTGCAAGTTGCAGTTCGTTTGCATCTCGTTTTTGCGCTGCTGCGGTGTGGCCGTCACTCCATCAGGTGGATTGCTCATGAAGAACAAAATTGCGGGGAGGAGAAGCTATGGTGGGGCAGAGGGGTTTGCCTGCTGAATTTTAGGGCAGTTGCGGGGTTGTCCCTGACGGGAAGGAGGGCACGTGGGCAAGCTGGAGGTCTGCATTGGCAGAGTAAATTTGGTCGCCGCTCGAGAAATCTCAACTCGGCTTTGCGATGGAATTTCTTCGTCCGACTTGACAAACTTGGGCCAAGGTGCCCTGCAGACAAACCTGTACAACCTGTCAGTAGTTCCGAAACTCGCACAACGCACAATGTTGAATGGATTTCCGTTCTTGATGCAAATGTCCAACGCCCGGGCCCCACATGCCGACCCTGGTCTTGGCGTACCGGTCTGCACCTCTGTCTGGCTCGCTGTTACAGGATGGGATTCTCATTGTGCAATCGGCATTTAGGTGCCGAGAACGCCATCGGTCGGATTCAAATCGAAACAGCAGCGATAACACTGGTTTCACGTTAGTGCCCGAAGCGCCCAGACTGATGATTGACGCTCGGCCGATCACTGATCCACTTTGAGACAGCAGAGGAGACTGTCAAGGGCCTGGGAGAAGCAGCTACCTACCGCATTTACTCGTGGTCCTGCAAGAATAGGATCTCACTCGACTCGACGGCTCAGTCAAGGATCACGGAACTACCGTCTGAAACTATTCTTATCTGTTTGGATCGCTGGGCTGTCCAAGCAGACGCAAACTATCGATAATCCATGCACGCCGAGACGTTGCAATCTCTAGGGATGCCGACATTAGCCGTCTCGAAGTGGTTTTCTGAGGTCTTTCCAGCGCGTTTCATGCTGACGCTATGGCAGCGAGTGCTTAATTCCCTCACATCGCTACAACTTTCCGCTCCCAAGACTCTCGGCAACACCTGCACGGGTGGGCTCGAGTCTGGATCTGCGTTTGTAGCAGCACCATTGATAGCTGCCGTCATGTGATTGGCTGGTCATACTTTTACAGTCACGGTATTAGGGATCGATATGTTAGGCGATGCAGAGCAAGTTTCATTCACACATTGCAACAACATGACGAGCGACTGGATGAGTAGCGGGATTCGATTCGCCATTTTCCGCTTGTGTGGCGTTGTATCCCTCTGCTGACATTTCAGTATCATCCATATCGGTATCACATTCGACTTGGGGCTCAGGGAAACTTGGTCTCGGGGATGCTGAGCGTGGTAAAGTTCCACGTCCTTCCACCGTCTGGTGTCGACATCTTTCCACCCGTTGCCTTGTACAACCAATCTCCCGTTTTTCCGAAGCTCGGGTCGGCCTTGTTCAGCACAAGCGACATATCCTCCCAAGCTAGACATGTCAGCGTGTCGCTAGATGAATCGACGGTAGACTTACCATGGGCCGGAGCTGGAGCGCACCGACCTGCAGCACACTCCATCGAGACGTAGAACATGGTCCCACGGTAACCCTTGCCTGGGCGGTGTTAGCCGGGTTCGAGTTCCGTGACCAATGACACAGGACATACTGGACGAAATCTGCGACACCAATGTGCTGTTGAGATAGACCTTTTGGTCCCAGAGTTGCGTGTCGGGGTTGATTTTGTCTGGTCATGTCAGATGCCAAGCCTGAGTCAAGCTACTATGAGGCACCTACAGTGCGTCTTGATGCGTGAACCGGCTGGCGCAACAACAGGTGTTCCGTTCTCCGGGGTTCGGGAGTCTGCACAGGTCAGGATTGACGTACTTCTGTCAAGTCAAGAGGCTCACCCTTGAGGTTATACGCAAAAGTGCACCAGTTGCGTCCGAGATTGGTGCAATAGTGGCTACAGCCAATCAGCGTTCTGTCAACGACGACCTCTAGGTCTTACCTCGGCTGCGAGTTTTGGGTCACGCCCCGCAGGAAGTCCCGCTTATCCGTCATGATGCCTGTCCAGAGGGCGACGTCTCCGGTGATGGGGTTTGGAACGTTTCCAACCACCAAAGTGGCGACCACTTCCTGGATCCATGTGTCGCGGGCCGTGAAGAGGCTGATAACATCGAGGTTGGCGAGGCTGGGGGCGGCGAGCCCGAGAGCGGCAAACCAAGCAACGGTCTTCATCTTGGCAACGATTTTCTTCTCGAACCCTTAGACATGCGTTACAGAACATCAACAGAATCTCGACACATTACGGGAACCAGAGCAACTGCTACTTGATATTTAGGACAAGAGATGCATCCGGCTGCCCGGTCTCGACCACACACCCCGATTTAACCGCCCAATTTCCGACCCCGCCTCGGTGGAGTTGGGCCGGACCCAACGATGAGGCTCGCCGGGATTTCTGGGGATTAAAATAGATTGTCAACTACCGAGCTGTGTGGCAAAACTTCCACTAATGAGATCGACTTGCGAGTGCTCTGCGCCGAGCCATTTTTAGTGGACAACGAAGCTGTCAAACAGGTGACATTCTCTCGTCAACTGCTAGAGATTCCAATCCAGGTGCTGGACGTCTACGTTTTGGTTTTGTTTCCGGAGGATGGGTACCTGTCCCGAGATGCTCAAGGCCCCAATGCCAGGGACACGGGGTTTCCCCCGATGACACGGAAACAAGTATCACCCCCTATGCTTCTCAAACTGTCTCCCCACCTCCCACATACTCTCGGGCCACCAATCCCCTTCTCGCCACAAACCTGCCGCCCTCGCCGCGACTATAATCCTCCCTAGCTCCCAGCATCCAATTTCCCCGATCCACCAGACTTGGTCGAGCAGCATTACTAGGACAAGCCAATGCGCGAAAATGTCCAATGCGAGTTGGTGCGTGTCGTCCAGTCCGTTTATACAGGAATCATCCAGGCCAGGCATGGATGCATCTTCACTCAGCCTGCCATCTATCCCGTCGCCACTGACCACCTCGGGAGAACTGTATGTAGGATAGGCAGAAAGGAGACGCACCATCCCCTCCTCTACCAGCTTGTGATACCCCCCGTCCACACGGTGTATGAACCGCACTATTGTCCTCCGCGGTAGCCGTGATGGCACCGCGCTGGTAATGCTGGCGGTGTAGCGGCGTAGCCAGGGGGCGATGGCGGAAAGTCGGGGATGGGGGTGGCATCTATCTAAGTTGACGCCAAACTGGGGTGAGGTTCTGGGCGGACTTGACCCAGGTCTCAGGATTGGGTTTGGATTTCGGCCGGGTCTGCCGCCACTGCTTTCGGTGTTACCGGAAGAGTCGTTGCTGTTCTGGTTGGTGCCGTAGTAGCCGGCAAAAGTCTCCCCTGCCACCTCCTCCAGCAGGGCCAATGCCTTTAAACACATGTCCATCTCAGTCTCCGTCTCTGTGCCATGCATCATCATCACCTCCTCAACCCGCCTGCGAAGCTGTTGCAATGCAGACGGCATTGTCGCCGCAAATATCCCCAGCAATGGATGTTGGAATCCCCTTTTTTCCCTTTGACTTTGACTCTCTCTCGGTGACACACCAAACCCGGGCGTAACTTCTTCTTCCTCAGGGAGGTCATTCCACAACGCGGCATACGCCAAATCCACGGCCCGATAAAGGCCAATCCACGCAGGATGTTTCGGCATCTCCTCCTCCATCCCATGCAAGTTTCCCTGCATGTGTCTGGCCAGCCATAGTCGGACCACATAACTTCCTGAGCCATACATGCCCATTATCGCTGCGTTTGCTAAGACCGCATCGTATCCTGTCGTCTCGTTTAAGGACTTTTGGGTTTCCCGGAGAGATTCGAGGTGGTATTGATCTGCGAGGGCGGCCATGGCCATCACCTTTCCTCTCAAGCCCTCAACATCCACGTCCACATCCACATTACCGAGACCGAGACCGAGACCGAGACCGAGACCGGGAGCCAGGTGGTGGGTTGGCGAAGATGAAAAGGAAGAAATAAGGTCACAACATTGGCAGACCGCCGCAAATGCCAGAATCGAACGCATCAGCGGGTTATGTTTATCCCCATGCTCGCAGGCGAGATTCGGAATGCCGATTTGCAAGGTATATTGATCGAATTCATCAACCGTGGGATCCCGACTAGTGTGTTCGAGATAGTGTGAAAAGAGAGAAAATTCCTGTGGAGAGAGGGATTGGGCGAGAGGGGAGTGTAGGGGTGATGTGTACAAGACCGGGGAGGGTGAAATGGACCATGTCGACTTGGGACTGAGACTGGGACTGGTGCCGTCGACCCGGAGGCTGCGTTTAGGCGTCGGATACAGACAAGGCAGATCCATCTTGGCGCATCGAGAACATCGGGGGGTGAGCTCGTCACACTAACCACGCAGGCACAGACGCATTAGACAGACGCTCATTGGGTTGAAGTGTCAACCGGGAGCGTATACAAATACGCATCACGGAGGCAGGGAGACAAACATACCTTGATCCGACGCTCTTTGCATTTAGAACAGCCATTTCTGGATTTCCGATGTGACCTCCGAGTCTTTCTCTCTCCGTTCTTTTCGGAACCAGATGTGTCGTCCATCACTAAATCCTATACGGTACTTTTAGATTTAGCGTATACAAAAGGCAAATAGACGAGGGCATTCTCGAGTTATAACTTGACCCGGACTGTCCGCACCGTCAATTAGTCAGAACCAACCCACAAGCCGGAAAATTCAAGTTCGGCGTTACGGTGATCCCGGAGATTCCAGTCCTCTCTGCCTTGACTCTGACTCTAGTAACACAGCCCTATTGTTATGGAATTTGGAATTTGCACCTACGAAGAATTGCACTAGCATACGGGGAAGAAACGTCATTGAACTGCGCCTCGACGCTCGGTATCGAGTCACCCCGCCTGCCGTTGTCCGCTAGACTGGAGGGCTGTGTTACATGTAGAATGGAAGATCCTGCCGTTTCGGGACGTGGGAGGATCTTGCAGGGTGCGTATTCGCTTATGTGCGGTACGCGGGATAGGTCGTGTGATCAGCCAATGGGATACAAGGATGAGCCGAAGGTTCCGAGAACAACGAGAGGAGATTATGCTATCAGCTATTGCTTGTGGCTGCGCTGTGGTAATTGGTTGGTACGGTCATAGGGCTGTTGTAGTGGGCTGTTGCGGTTGAGATTCGAACTCTGAATACGCTTTCGGCCTTGGGGAGACATGGTGATGAATACGCTTTTCAGATTCAGGGGTATGAACATGAAGGTTGGAGTTGGAGTATATTATGGCCTGGGATTTCAGTTGAAGTGATTTATTTCTGTTCACTGTTCAACAGCATTGAATTAAGACGCATATGATCACGATAGAGATTGTGTCCCTTACGGAAAAAAGAAGGAAAAAAAAGAACCAAAACGCCGTCATGAAACTCCTACTCATCACCTCAATCTTCAGCCTAGCCACCTGTTGGCCCGGCATGAAACCTGCCCACGAGCCAGCAGGGCACGAATGGCATCCTCCCGTCGGCGACGATAGTAAGCCAACCCTTTCAACTCCCCCCCCCCCCCTTAAACCTCAAAGCACCAATCTCTAACTACCTGCGATATAGGAAGATCCCCCTGCGTCGGCCTCAACACCCTCTCCAACCACGGCTACCTCCCTCGCAACGGGAAATCCATCTCCCTCCCCGCCGTACAATCTGCCGTCTCTCTCGCGTTTAACTACGAGCCTACCACGTTCGATACGGCGTTTGCTGAGGCTATAACCTTTAACCTTTCTACCACGGGGGATTCCTCAACATTTAACCTTGATGATCTGGCGAGGCATGATGCTATTGAATTCGATGGATCGCTGACCAGAAACGATGCGTTTTTCGGAGATGCGTTGAGTTTTGACCATGCGGTTTGGGCGACTACTGCAGACCGACTGAGACTGGATGAGGACGATGGGGAGGGATATGTCACGATAGAGGCCGCGGCCAAAGCACGCGCTGCACGCGTAGAGGATGCCAAAAGGGTGAATCCAAAGTTCAACGCGTCGGCAGCACAGATGCGGGGAAGTCCGGGAACGACGGCGTTGTATTTGGCGACGCTGTGGGATGAAGAGGGGAAAGGCGTGCCGAAGCGGTGGGTGAAGGCATGGATGGGTGAGTCTTTTTTTGCCTTTCATTCTTCCTTCCTTTCTCCTTCTTGTTGTTCTACCTACCAGGGTGTGGATGGCACTAACGTAACACAGGCATGGAGAGAATTCCATATCTCGAAGGGTTTGTGCGTCCGGCTGTTCAGAAAACAGGGCAAACGATCAAGGACATGTTTGACCGTGTTGTTGCGGTAAAGGTGTAAAGTTCTGGGGGGATCGAGGGAGGGCAAATGTTGTCGAGAGAGTTGTGCTCTGGCTGGAGATTTGTCATGTTTTACCTATTCTAGAGCGTTATAGTGTTGGTCGAAGACTTGTAAACGCAGTACTGCTTGGACTTGCAGTGTTTTTGGAGAGTCGTGATGTTGCGTTGAGATATTCAGTGTCAAAGGATTGGAGACCTGTAATGTGTTTAGGGAGCTACGGTAGTATTCGAAGACCCGCACACGCAACGCGGCTTGGCCTGCTTGTTTTCGTAGAGACGCGATATTACGGGAAGATATCTAATGTTGAAACCTGGACACTCGCAATGCTGTTCGAGGAGCTGCGGTATTATTTTGAAAAGTGCAGTGTTACCACTTGCAACACTGCTTGATAGAGGAAGCATCACCAGAAAGTCTTCGATGATCCACCAACAACAGGGGAACCCCAACACTCTGTCCATGGGTATGAACAAAGACATTAAAATCAGTGATGACAAGTCCCTTGTCAAGGGATAAAGAGTTGGTGTTCTTGAGGTGAAACACTATAAAAGCCTTTCTTGTCATCGTCTTTGTCCCGACTCTCCTTCTGGCCTAGCTCAACAGCAAACTCTATCTCTAACCCCCCATAAACCAACAGTCTCTACCCCCAACCACTAGTCTCTACCAACCTCCAACAAAGAAACCACCAAAGCCTTTATCTACCACAACTACCACAACAATGGCCTGTAGCCACTGTAGGGAAGCCTCGAAATGGGGTAGCCAAGGAGTCGGACAGAACAACAACACCAACACCACCAACAACAAAAACAATAACAGGACCTTCTGCTGCAATGACTGCGAGGCTCTTAGGAACAAGGGTTGGTACTTAACTCTGCCATCAAATACCCCTGGAGATGAGGATATGACCGAAGCCCCTCCCTTGGAGAAGGAAGAGGGGGAGCAGGCTGCTCCTGCGACGCCGGCAACTGACACTGATGTGGGCTATCTTCCCGATCGCGCCACCGATGTTGAATACGGCTATCTTGCTGATGTTCTCGCTGAGGATATCAACAATGTCACTAACGGTATGGGCGATCTTAACTTGTCCTAATCAATTCACTCACTATCTCACTCACTCACTTACTCTCTCTCGCAGGGAAGAAAGAAATAAGAAAACTAAAAAACTTCTTGAAAACAAGCCTCGGAAGAAATAAACGAGGACAAGGAAGCAAAGATACAAGGAGTCGGGAGTTGGGAGTTAAGAGTTCAGAATCCGGTTTGCACAACAAGATTGACAAACAAACAAACAAACAAACAAACAAACAAACAAACAAACAAACAAACAAACAAACAAACAAACAATATGCTTTTGGGAGTAGTACTGTAGAGATTGACACACTAGATAAAAAAGTCTAATGAATGAATGAATGAATGAATTTTCAACTAAATCTGACAAGTCAATGAAAAACTTTGCCTACCAGTAAAATTGAGTGAGAAGAAGGAAGGGAAGAACGAAAATAAAGAAGGGAAAAAAAGGTCGGAAGGAAAAGGAGAGGGGAAACGAAAAAAGCAAAAGTGCATACGGTTTAGTCTGTGCCCAGCTACCTAGCATCGTGTAAAGGACAGGTGCTTTTTTGACCCCTTGAACTTAAATTTTACATACCCCAAACACCCGGAGGCCACATAATGCAAACCACATAACCCATGATACTGGTTCCAACCATGGCAAAACTCATGATGGAGAAGGGTAACAACATATTGCAGCAAGGAAATTCACCAAAGTCACGTGTAGAAAGTGGACTAACTGGTATCGAGACGTTGCGGAATTTTTGGTTTGTTTGGGAACAAGAACGACTGAATGAGGATACTGGACACACGGACAAATGGCAAATTGAATCATCCTGATTGATTTTGTCCACTGAACAACTGAACTGAACTGACATAGTTTGGCAAAAGCCTCTCACTGGGTGCCGCGCCGTTTCAATGCCCATGTCCCAACAACATGAATGGCTGCAAATTCGACCTACATGACCGAACAATAAGATTGTCGACTTCCGTGCTTCAACGGCAATAGGAGTTAGAATTCGAGGAGAACTAACGGCCTATGAAAATGGAAGCCAGAATGTGGAACAAGCGAACCTTCAAACTGAAGAGTAAGTAGGGACCCTATAAGTAGTGCCAGTGGAAGTCGAAGTTGGAAGAACGAACAGTGGTTGATTGCCCTGCTCAGTGCATGAGGTGGTAGGATAGGATAGGATAGGGCAGGGGGATGGGGGTATCGGGGAGTAGGCAAGGTAACTTAGATACTTACAATAATGTTTTGCAGCTGTTTGAGCTCCCTTTCCTTCTCAGCTAGCTGGGCTTCCAACACCCGCTTGTCCTTGTTCCACCTTCTCCACGCCGCTTTGTGTTCGCGGTCTCCATCGCTTTTATACGTAGCAGGAGGGCGCTGTCTCAAATGCTTGACGAGGTGATCCTCGAGTATTCCGATTTCGAGCCGTATCCTGCCATCAAGGGTTTTGCCAGCTGAGGTGCTAACGACACGTCCTTTCTTCTCCTTGAGCTCTGTCTCAAAGAGAGTTTGAGGCGGTCCCCCAAGACGGTCAGTAATTTCTATGACACTGCGGATGATGTCGTAAGCGGACTTTTGGGTATTGTGATGCTTGACGTAGGATGCCCCGTTGGTAGTGAGCTCGTGCCAAACACCGTCTTTGTCGAGCCGGGTCTGCAATCGCAGCATGACAGTGTCTTCGGAGACTATGTCGTCCCACATTGTTGACGCAATGACGACGCGGTTGTAAGCATTTTTCCCAAGTATATTCTCGAGCAGTTTTGTACGATTCAGCTCTGATCCGCCGGCCCTGGTGTGTGTGACGGGGTGCAGGAAGATTATGCCATCAAGCATCCGCTCCTTGAAGTATCCCTTCTTGGCCATCCAGGTGGCAATATCTTCAAGAATGCGCACGTCTGACCTCTTATCATCGTCAAATCCCGGCGTATCTATAAGGACGATGGTGCGACCGTCGAGCTGGAACTTGACGTCTTGTGGGTCTTGGGTACCTAGGTAGAGAGATAGGTTTCGTCAATGTTCAGGTCTCAATGACATAGACATCCAGGACTAATTACTCACATGGCTTAGACCCATGGCTTATCTTCATCGGATCTTTCCCGGTCGCTATGTTGACGAATGTCGATTTCCCTGCGCCCGTCACTCCCAGCACTGCGATCATAACTTTGTTGTCCTGTCTTGGGTTCCCTTTCCATCCATCCTTGTGTTGGGCCGCCGTCCCGACGTTCTTCTTCTCCATTCGGCCTTTCGCAGGTGCAGTCCAGTTGGGTGGGTTAGTGGATCGGGGGTTTAATATAAGGAATCACCGCTATCCAGGAGTGAAAGCCGAGAGACGAAAAAATACTCAGGATGGGTGAATTGAAAGAGAAAGGGAAGGAGCGCACACCCGGAAGAGCGAGAACCTTGGGCCCACTCCGCTCAAACACCCGTCGGGCAGGTTTGAAGTCGCGGCTTCCCCGGGTTCATCCTGCCACGTGGGTGTTGTTGGGCACCGTCAACCTAGAGCGATTGCGACTGGAGGATAAGAGGTGCCTTATCCGCAAATCCCAAACCCCACCAATCGAACCTGGGTGCAACACGCTGCTTGGGGATTTTGACCCAACGAACTATCCCTGTGGTGAAACAAAGAGGGGCGCGTGGTCTTTCGCGCGTGCCCAACCTCAAGAGAACGCCAGCCCCCCAAAATTTTGTCTCCCCACCGCTGCCAAACCAACTCCGACTCAAATAACTTTTGGGTTCAGAGAGCATTTGTTCCAGTTCTATCAGGGCCCCATTTTTGCGATATAAAAAAGGGTCACGATTTATTAACCGCATCAAAACCTCTGCATCATCGGATTGTGCCCCAGACCAGACCCTGAACTTGTTGATCGCGCCAACCAGCACCAACTAGCACCAACGCCACGACCAAAGATAATCAAGCAAGCAAGCAAAAACATGCCAACACCACAAAAAAAGGACTTGGTCATCCTGCTTATCGGTCCTTCTGGATCGGGCAAGTCTTCATTTGTCAAATCCCTAGTCAGAGAAAAAGTTCGGGTGGATGGTGGAAAGCCCTGTACGTGACCCGATTTCTACCATAATGCTCCTACCTATCTATCTTCCTAGACACCTAGTTAGGCACCTAGTATCAGCTGGGTAGGTGGATAAATCAAGTGACCCGACCAAGCTTGCTAACGATATCAACATATTGTTGTTAAAGGCACCGATGTCTGCAAAATCTATACGGTGCAGATTACGATCGATGGCGCTAAAGAGACCTTCACCTTGATTGACACACCCGGATTCGTCGACTCGCCAGACGATAATCTCGACATTCTCGAAGACATTGCCGAAACGCTAGCCCGACTCCAGCAAGAGGTATTTGGCGCCATTTATTTTCACAACATCACCGAAAAGCGCATGAAGGGAACCGCGCTTGCCGTTCTCGATGTCTTCAAGGCTATGTGCGGGCAGGAATTCTACCCCCACATGGCTTTTGTCACGACCATGTGGGACACTGTCCACAAAAGAGTCCACCGGAACCTCGGCGTCACGCACGAGGAGCTCCGAAATGGGCCCATGAGGCTAAGAAACTCGGTCGGCGTCTACCAAAGGCTCGCGGACGATGACCAACTCGCAAAAGATCTTCTCAATCGGTTTTGGCTCCTCGCCAGGGACAGGCCGGCGCCTCCCACGTTGCATCTAGTCAAGGAACTTGGTCCCGGAGCTCGAACCGTGGTGAGTACCTCGGCAGGGCGCCGATTACTCAAGGATGATCGCACTAAGCCTTCTGATGGTTGTTGCGCAGTAATGTAAAGCATTGAAGGGGGACGACGGCATATCCAGGCACGTACCTAGGTATCTATCCACCTAGGTACCTTGCAAGTTGGCAGATGTATTCACCACCAGCCGGCAACAAGAGACTTATCTTTTTTAACTGTTCGTGACTAATTCCTAGAGATCCATATTTAAAGTGCTTGCCACCTAAACCCTAAAATATCAGCTCGACTCAATTCCGTCCCATAGAGAAATGTGACATGTCTTGACTCTTCTCAGTCGCCACTGCACTCCACCGCCTCCCCATCAGCCAGACGACAGAACTTTGTGGCGAAACCACTCGACCGCAGTCACCCTTCTCGGCCCTTTTGTAAACAAAATCAAGAACCCCGAAAAGGCATAGGTAGCGGTTGCCACCAGCGTAATTGTCGTAATAAATGCCACCATCTGCTTCGGGTCGTCCCATTGAAAGTAGTCTAGGGCGAAGAGCGTCTAATGTTCGTTTTGTCAGCTCACGCATGACAAAGAAAGAAAGAGGCGGGACGACTGGACTAGACTGGATCGAACTAGACTTACTGCAACGAAGCTCAAGGTTAGGTAGAGTATAGTAACAACGGTAAAGACAAAGATGTAGTGGTTCAGCTGGGTTGATTTTTTGGCCTCCCTGACAGTGGTGATCATGAATATCTACTTGCAAGAAGTAGTTT
>Ga0247763_1000463_pt1 | contig 24095 bp, 16 predicted proteins | sample UWRJL141409B4_FD_179926 | JGI IMG/M metagenome (GOLD analysis project Ga0247763, IMG submission 179926) | Plant litter microbial communities from Arlington Agricultural Research Station in Wisconsin, United States - UWRJ-L141-409B-4 | ecosystem: Environmental > Terrestrial > Plant litter >...
TGCCTCCCACATCACGAGCGCGTCCGGTGTATCGAGGCTGTACCCCCACTCGAAGCTCATCACGCCCGCCTCGCTGAGGGGGCTGTTGTAGAGCTGCACGCGGGGCTGGTTCTCGGCGAGGTGCGCGAGCGGGGTGTAGGTCCGGCCGTCGCGCACGTCGTGCAAGACCGCGTGGCGATGCACGAACGTGCCGCGGGCGACGTCTTGCCCCGTCATGCGCACGGGCACACCCTGGTTGACGAGCGAGGCGAAGGCCGCCGCCTCGGCGGCGCCCCAGTCGAGCGGGCGCTCGCCGCGCGCCATCTCGGCGCGGCGCTCGAGGATGCTCATCACCTTGGGGTGCGGCTTGAAGTCCTCTGGCACCGTCGTCTGGCGCAGGAGCAGGTCGCGCAGCAAGGCCGGGTCGACCGAGGTGCTCACGTCTTCCACCTCGGAGTCGGCGCCGCCGAGGTAACCCTTCCAGTAGCCGCCGAGCCAGTCCGTCGTGCGCTGGTAGTCCTTCGCGCGCGCCTCGCTCAGCTCGTGCTCCAGATGCTCGCGGCGCTTGACCGCGATGGCGTCAGCCTCGGCCTGCGTGATGTCGCCGAGCTTGGCCAGGTGCGCGAGGTAGCCGTCGCGAACGCTCGGGCGCTTGGCGATCGCGCGATACAGCACCGGCTGAGTGTATGACGGCTCGTCGCCCTCGTTGTGGCCGTGGCGGCGGTAGCCGTACATGTCGATCACCACGTCGCGCGCGAACGTGGAGCGGAAGTCCATGGCCAGCTGCACCACCTGCGCCACAGCCTCCGGATCTTCGCCGTTCACGTGGAAGATTGGGATCTGCAGCATCTTGGCGATGTCGGTGCAGTAAGTGGTCGAGCGCGACTCGCGCGGCGGTGTCGTGAACCCGATCTGGTTGTTGATCACCACGTGCACGGTGCCGCCCGTCTCGTAGGCGTCGAGACCGCTCAGGTTCAGGCATTCCTGCACGATGCCCTCGCCGATGAAGGCGGCGTCACCGTGGATGACGAGACCCATCTTGCGGGTGCGCTTGATGTCGTTCGCGCGATCTTGCTTGGCGCGCACGCGGCCGAGCACCACGCCGTTCACGAACTCGAGGTGGCTCGGGTTGAAGCACAGCGAGAGGTGCACCTTGCGCCCGCTCACGGTCGTGAAGTCGCAGCTGCGACCGATGTGGTACTTCACGTCACCGCGGCCACGGTAGAGCTGCGGGTCGACGTCGTCGAACTCGCGGAAGATGTCGCGCGGGTTCTTGCCCATCAAGTTGGCGAGCACGTTCAGGCGGCCGCGGTGGGCCATGCCGAGCGTCACCTCGTCGACGCCGTGCTGCGCGGCGCGATCGATGGCGAGGTGCAGGAGGGGGATCAAGCTCTCCGAGCCCTCCAGCGAGAAGCTCTTGGCCTTGATGTATTTGCGCTGGATGAACTCCTCCAGCATCACCGCGTCGGTGAGCAGCGTGAGGATGTGCCGCTGCGTCGCCACGTCGAGCTCGAGCCGGTTCTGCGTGGCCTCCATGCGATCCTGCAGCCAGTTCTTCGCGGCTGGGTCGTGGATGTGCATGAACTCGACGCCGATCGAACGGCAGTACGTGTTGCGCAGGTGATCGAGGATCTCGCTCAACGCGAGGCTCTGCGTGCCGCTGATGGTGCGGCTGGAGAACACCTGCTTGAGGTCGGCTGCGCCGAGTCCGTAGTACTCGGGGTCGAGCTCTTCGTAGTGCGGGCGCGGCAAGCCGAGCGGGTCGACCTTCGCGATCATATGGCCGCGCACGCGGAAGGCGCGCACGAGCTGATCGACACGATCTTGCCGCACGGCCATGTCCGAGGCGCCCGCCGCGGGCTCGATGGCGAGCGACGCGTGCGGTCCGCCGTTGGCGATCGCTTCGCGGGCCGTCGCGCCGTTGGCGTAGGCGCCGTTGCCGTTCACCACACCGCTCGCGTGGGTGCCGTTGCCGTTCGCACCGACGCCGCCATTCCCGTTCACGGGGCGCGCGGGCGGTGCTTTGGCGGGTGTCGCCGAGCCACCTTGCGCAGCTGCGTGCGAACCATTGCCGTTGGTCGCGCTCGGCGCGAAGGAAGCCGCGTCGCCGAATAACGACCGCGCGGTGAAGGAAGGCCCGATCCGCACTCCCGCGGCTGCGGGGTGCTCGCTCTCGAAATAACGTCGAAAGTCCTCCGGAACCGAGTTCGGGTCTTCCAGGAACTGACCGTAGAGGGATTCGACGAAGGCCAGATTGGCGGTGCTGATCGCCGGTAACGAATTGGACATGAGATCCTCTGAAAAGCGCTCGCTAGGGCGGTGTTAAAGTAGGCAACACGCCGTCTGTCCACAAAAGACAGCTCGAGAAAAAGCCCAAAGCGGGCGGCGGGCTGGTGTCGCTAACCCCCCTACGGCCAGCCCCCGCGTCGCCACTCGCGGCCGAATGACCCGAGCCGGTGCGCACCCGAACTATAACCACAATTTTACGCCGCAACCACCCTCCGGCCCGATTTCACGCCGTGAGACAGTCGTCGCCGCTCTCTGCTGCCGGCGACCGCGAGAAAGGTCAGACCGCCCCGCGAGGCGCCCGGGCAGCTCCGAGATGTCCCCGGCGCGAGCCGCGCCGAGCTCAGCGCTTGCGGGCCAGGAATAGACCGTCGCCGATCGGGACCAGGCTGATCGAGACCCGCTCGTCGGAGCGGACGTGCTCGTTCAGGGCGCGGATCGCCTGTGTGGACGCCGCCATGTTGCTGTCGTCGACCACGCTGCCCCCCCAGAGCACGTTGTCGATCGCGAGCAGGCCACCGGGGCGCAGCAGCGTCAGGCAACGTTCGTAGTAGCCGAGGTAGTTGTCCTTGTCGGCGTCGATGAACGCGAAGTCGAACGTGCCCGTCTGCCCTGCCGCGATCAACCCGTCGAGCGTCGTCAAGGCGGGCGCGAGGCGCAGATCGATGCGTGAATCGACGCCGGCGCGGCGCCAGTAGCGCCGCGCAACGTCGGTGTACTCGGCGCTCACGTCGCAGGCGATGAGCTGGCCGCCCTCCGGCAGCGAAAGCGCCACACAGAGCGAGCTGTAGCCGGTGAAAACGCCGACCTCGAGACAGCGGCGCGCGCCGATCAACTCGACCAGCACGCGCATGAGCTGGCCCTGCTCGGGCGAGATCTGCATGCCTGCCGACGGCAGTTTCGCCGTCTCCTCGCGAAGCTCGGTGAGCAAGCGTGGCTCTCGGACCGAAACAGCCAGGAGGTAATCGTACAGTTTCGTGTCGATGCTCAGCGTGCGTGCCGACATGGCACCCCACTAGCATGCGCCTGTCCCAAATGATTTCGAAACCATCGCGCCTGGGTGCAAAGCACCGCACAGGGGAAAAAAAGCGGGTTCGATCCTGGCTCGACCCGCCATGAAATGGAGCGGCACGAGCACTCCGCGCGCGGGGACGAACGCCCATCGACTTTTCGACCGTTTCCCGCGCCGCGACCTTGCGCTAGCATCCATGCGCCTTGAAAACGTCAGCGCAAACAGAATCAAGCTCTGCTCTCGCCGAGCGTATGCTCGAAGAAGGGCGTATCTCGCCTGCACTCGCCAACGCCGCGCTCGAGCGGCACCGGATGAGTGGTGACCGCTTCGAAGAAGCACTCATCGATTGCGGTTTGCCCGAGTCGATGTTGCTGCGGCACCTCGCGGAGATGTTCAACACCCGCTTCATCAGCACGAAGACGCTGTCGGGCGCGCTCGTGCCCCGCGGTGCGTTGTCCCGACTGCCGCGGCGCCTCGCCGAGCGCTACCAGGTCGTGCCACTGCGCTTCGGTGAAGACGACGTGCTCACGGTCGTCGCCACCGAACCCGCCAACCCGCAGCTCCTCGAGAACGTGCGCGTCGCTGCCGGCGCGCGCCTCGTGACGGGGCTGGTCGCCAGGCCCGCGGCGATCTCCGCGGCGATCGCCAAGCTATATGGCGGTGACAACGAAGCGTTCTCTCGAGTCCTGGGCCAGGAAGACGCGGAGCAGGCCGCCCGCGAAAATACCGTTCGCGACGGCGTCGCGATGGATCCCATGGGCATGTCCATGGGCGGCGGCGGGATGGGTAACGGCGGGTCCTCCGTGGGCGGCGCGCAGTCCGCCGACGACTTGCCGCTGCAGCTCGACACGTCGGCCTTTGATAGCCCGTCCTTCGACAGCCCCGAATATGCCGACACTGACGCCTCGCCGGCGTTCGCGAACGGCAATGGCTTTGACGCCGGCGCCGGTGCGTTCGACCGGGGCGTGGGCTACGACACTTCCGGCTCCTTCGATCAGCGCTCGTTTGACCGAGGTGGCTTCGAACAGGGCTCCTTCGAACAGGGCTCCTTCGAACAGGGCTCCTTCGACCAGGGCTCTGGCTTTGATCCCGGCTCCGGTTTCGAGTCCACCTTCCAGAGCGCGCCGTTCGATGCCCCCCAGCAAGCGCCCGAGCGCGACGTGCCCGCGCAAAGCTACGAGGCGGCCATGGGCTACGAGCCGCCCGCGACGCCGCTGCCCGAGCCGATCGAGCCCTCCGCGCCGCGCGCCAGTAACGGCGCCGCGACCTGGGTGCCCTCCAGCGACCCCACGCCGGAGCTCGACGCCGGCATCGCCCGAGCACGCAGCCTCGCCCTGGGGGACGCATCGAAGCTCGCCGAGTCTCTGATGATCATCCACGAGCGCACGCGCGGCTCGCTCAAGAGCCACTCGGTGCGCGTGGCGCGCCTCAGCTACTCGCTCTGCCGCCAGCTCGATCTGAGCGAGGCGCAGGCGGCGCAAGCCTGGGCGATCGGTCTCTTCCATGATCTCGGCAAGAGCCAGCAGAACCACCTCACGGCCCTCAACGTCTGGCAGCTCGCCGACTACGAGGTCACGGCGCGAGCCCAGTTCAAGAACCCGAGCCGACTGCTCAAGAACGCCGACGTGCCGGAGACGGTGCTCACCGCCATCCTGCACATGTACGAGCGCTTCGACGGCAAGGGCTTCCCCGACGGCCTCTCCGACGAGGCGATCCCGTTCCAGAGCCGCGTGGTCGCCCTGTGTGACAGCGTCGCCGATCTCACGCTGAACCCCGCCAACACCCTGGGGCGCATCGTGAGCCCGCTCGAGGCCTGCAACCACATCCGGGCGCAGACCCCCAAGGTGTTCGACCCCACTCTGCTCGCGCATTTTTCGCGGCTGCTCGTGGAGCGGAAGCTCGATGGAGCATTCCTGAGCGACCAGAGCGTGCACGGCATCGAGAAGCTGCTCGGGTGACGGCCCGCCCCTCCGGGGGCGAGGCGCCGGGGGGGCGCGGATCCGGGAGGTTTCGGGCCCGTTTCGGCGCCCGTGACCGTTTCCCTGCCCGTCTCGGCAGCAGTTCGGGTGGGGTCCGAGGCGAGCGACGGCCGGTCCGGGGCCTCAGGATCCCTGGAGCTGATGCTGACCGCGCGGGCTTGCGCCGAAGCCGATGCCGGCGCCGAGTCGATGCCGTCACTGACACCGACGGCGCGCCGCCAATGGCGTTTCGGTCAGCCTCGCGCGCTCACTTCTCTTCTTCTGGCTTGAAGTCAGGCGGCGCGGCGCTGCCTTCGCCGAAGAAGTAGCTGTCGAGCTCTTTCATCCAGATGCGCTGGCCTGCTTCGCTGACGAGGTCGAGGCGATACTCGTTGATGAGCATCTTCGAGTGCTCGAGCCACTTGCGCCAGGCTTCCTTCGAGACCGTGTCGTACACCCGCTGCCCGAGTTCACCCCGGAACGGCGGCTTGTCGAGGCCCTCGGCGGGCTTGCCTAACTTGATGCACTGGACGGTCCGGGACATGACTTTCTCCAAAACGAGCGCCGTGGATTCGAGCGCGCCCACGGTCAGAGACTAATACTAGCGCCCGTCGCTCGGCCGCGACAGATAGCGAAAGAGCTCAGAGCCGGTCGACAGCACGATCTCGGTCTCGGGCGTGATCGATTTCTCGTAGGCCTCGAGCGCACGGACAAAGTTGTAGAATTCCGCGTCCTTACCGTAGGCACCGGCGTAGATGCGCGTGCTCTCGCCATCCCCCTCGCCCTTGAGCTTCTCCGCCTCCTGGTACGCCTTGGCCAGCAGGATGGTGACGTCTTTATCGGTCTTCGCGCGGATCTTGGCTGCCTCTTCGGCCCCCTCGGAGCGGTAGCGCTTGGCCTCGCGATCGCGCTCGGCGCGCATGCGCTGGAACACGCTCTCTTGCACGTCGCGCGGCAGGTCGGCCCGCTTGATGCGAACGTCGACGACGTGGATGCCGTACTCGCGCGCCTTGTCACGGACGCGAGTGGTGACCGCCAGCATCAGCGGAGCGCGGCCGTTGCCGATGATGTCGCCGAACTCGTGGCTCGAGATCTCGCTGCGCATCTCGCTCTTGACGATGTCGTCGAGGCGGCGGGCAGCGCGCACCTCGTCTTGCACGGTTTTGTAGAACAGCAGGGGATCCACGATGCGCCAGCGCGCGACGGGATCGGCGACGAGCTTCTTCTTGTCGAGCGTGAGGTAGTCACCCGGGGTGGTGTCGCGCCCGATCACCCGGCGCTCCATTCGGTGCACGTCCTGCACGAACGGCATCTTGAAATGTAGCCCGGGCTCGGTGGCGCTCCACTTGTACTGCCCGAACTGGGTGACGATGGCTTGCTCCTTCTCATCGATCACGAAGACGGAGCCGAAGCCGAAGATGACCAGGGCGAGGGCGACGATGACGACGACGCGAATCATCGCGCGGCCCCCGCTGCCGTGATGGCGGCCGCCGTCGTGCTGGCGTTGGTTCGCAGGGGCAGGATCGGCACCGCGCCGCCGCCGACAGCCTGATCGATGATCACCTTGCTCTTGATGGGCCCGAGCACGCGCTCCATCGTCTCGAGGTAGAGCCGCTGCCGCGTGACCCCCCTCGCCTTCTGGTACTCCTCCAGCATGGCGTCGAACTTGTCGGCGTCACCCTGGGCCCGCAGCACGCGCTGCTCCTTGTAGGCCTCGGCGCCGCGCACCATGATCTGCGCCTCGCCGCGGGCTCTCGGCGTCTTGTCTTCAAGGTAGCCACGCGCTTCGTTGACCAGCTTCTCCTTGTCTTCGCGCGCGCGGGTGACGGCGTTGAAGGCGTCTTTCACTTCGTCGGGAGCGTCGACGGCGTCGAGCTTCACCTCGGTGATCTCGAGCCCGCCCTCGTAGTCGTCCATCAGCTGCTGCAAGAGTTCGCGGGTGGCGGCCTGCACCTGCTGGCGGCCGGTCGTCATCACGTCATCAATGTTGGTGCGGCCCACCACCGAGCGCAGCGCAACTTCCGAGGCGACGTGCAAGGTGCGCTCCGGGTCGCGCAATCGAAACAGGTATTTCGTCGGGTCGGCCACGCGATACTGCACGACCATCTGCACCTCGACGATGTTCTCGTCGCCGGTGAGCATCAGCGCTTCTTCGTTGATGGTGACCTCGCCGTTGAAGCCGACCTCGACTCGCCGCACCTCTTCGATGTTGACGACGTCGACCGACTCGACGAGCGGCAGCGCGTAGTGGAGCCCGGGCGCGGCGGTGCGGTGCTCGCCGCCGAAGCGGCGTACCACGCCCTGCTCTCCGGGCCCGACGCTGTACACGCCGGTCACCACCAGGAAAACCAGGAGCACGCCGGCGAGCAGCGGCCCGAAGCGGCGGATGTTGGTGCGGAGCGCGTCGGACACCTCCGCCACGACCTCGGAAATGTTCGGCCCCGAGCCGTCGTCGTCGAACCTCGATCGCATCTTCGCCCCAATGTAGTGCCTCGATTCCGGGGAATCGAGGACAATGAACGCCACCCGAACGCTGTTTCCCTTCTACGCGCGCGCCCAACCCGCGCGCTTCTCCTCCACGCGGAAGCCTCGCCCCCGGGCCTCCGCTCTTCGCGGGAGCCCCAGCCGGCGTCGGTCAGGACCGGACGCGCCAGTTACCCTGGTAGGTCTTTCCGATCGGATCGCACGTCGGGTCACTCGCGATCAGCTCGGGCCTGGCGTTGCGGCAAAAAACGATGGTGTTCTGGCGAAACGAACGCCCGAAAATGATCGCCTCGTCGCGATCGATGCCGTGCACCAGCCATGCCGGCTCGCGCCAGACGCCGTCCGGCCCGTCGTCGACGCCCAGGCACTGCTCGACCCGATAACACCCGAGCACGAGCAGATCGCGCAGCACCTGATGTCGTGCGTCGTTGACCCGGCGAGGCAACAACATGGAGCGTGGGTTGTAGGCGGTCAGAATGGCGAACGACTCGCGCAAGAGCGGCGGGAGGCTAGCCTCGTCGCGGCCCGGTTCGCCGTCCATCGACACGCTGAGCATGCCGGTCTCCGTCGGCAGCTCGTACACGGTGGCCAGGTAGGAACGGAGCAAAACGGGATCCACGCTGAGGCTCTATCACGAGCACCCCGGTGGCGACCAGCCACCCTGCCCGTTCCCCACATGTACAGCGAGAGCCTCTCAGGCCCCCGCACGACGCGCTTCGTGCTCGAGCCGGTAGCCCACCCCCCGCACCGTCAACAGGTGCTGCGGGTCGCCGGGGTCGCGCTCCAGCTTCGTGCGCAATTGCATCATGAAATTGTCAATAGTTCTGAGGGTGCCGTGGTGCCCAGGCCCCCACACGTGGGTCTGGATCTCCTCGCGCGAGAGCACTCGGCCATCCGCCTGAACGAGGCACCACAGGATGTCGAACTCGGTCGCCGTCAGCGTCACGGGTTCGCCGCCGCGCGCCACCTGCCGGGTGCGGGGATCGATCTCGAGCTCTCCCACCCGGATCTCCGTGGCGCTGGACGCCGGCGCGGGTCCGCCGAGCGGCACCGCCGGGGCTGATGCCGCCGTGGCTAGTCCCGCCGTGGCTGGTGCCGCCGGTGTCGACTCTGCCCGCACGTCGTCCTTCACGGGCTCGTCAAAGCGCGGACGGCGCAGCACAGCCTTGATTCGGGCCAGCAGCTCCGCGATGCCGAAGGGCTTGGTGACGTAGTCTTCGGCGCCGAACTCGAGCCCCATCACGATGTCGAGCTCGGCGTCGCGCGCCGATAGCACGATCGTCGGCACGCGCATGCCGGCGCCGCGCAGCTGGCGCAGCACCTCAAAGCCGTTCAGACGCGGCAGCATGACGTCGAGGATGATGAGGTCAGCCTGGCGGGTGCGCGCACGCGCCAGGCCCGCCTCGCCGTCCTCGGCCACGTCGACGACGTAGCCCTCGGCCTCGAGGTTCATGCGCAGCCCGAGCACGATGCTGGGGTCGTCTTCCACCACGAGGATGCGCTTGCCGAGGGCGCTGTTGCCGAGCATGGGGTTGTCGAGCGGCGTACCAGCGGATGCCGGCCGCGGCGTGTTGAACGGGCCCTGACTCATGCCTTGCCCGCCCGCGCCTCGAGCGCGGGCGCCTCCTGCGCGCGCCACACGGGCAGCACGATGGTAAAAACGCTGCCCTTTCCCGGTGCACTGCGCAGCTCGATGTGACCCTTGTGCGCCTTGACGACGTGCTTGGCGATGGCGAGCCCGAGCCCCGAGCCCTCCTTGTCGCGCGAGAGCCGATCGTCGACTCGGTAGAATTTCTGGAAGATGCGCTTGTGCTCGCGGGCGGGAATGCCGAGCCCGTTGTCTTGCACCGAGATGCGCAGATGACGCTGCGTGGCCGCCGCGCGCAGCGCGATCTCTGCCGGGTGCCCGCCGTACTTGCTCGCGTTGGTGAGCAGGTTCAAGAGCGCATCGCTGATCGACGCGGCCTCGGCCCACACCGGAGGCAGGCGCTCCGGCAGCTCGACGCTCACGTGTGCGTTCTGGCGCTCGCGAACGCCCTCGAAGCCGCGCATGGCCTGCTTGACGATGGCGTGCACGTCGGTGGGCTGCATGTTGTACTGCCGGCGCCCGCTCTCCATCCGGCCCCAGTCGAGCAGGCGGTCGATCAGGTCTTGCAGGCGCGCGCCTTCTCGCTTGAGCCCCGAGATGCAGGTGTCGATCGCCTCGGCGTCAGCGCGGCGCAGCTCGAGCGTGTCGGAGAACAGGCGGATCGAGGTGAGCGGAGTGCGCAGCTCGTGCGACACTTTCGACACGAAATCGCTCTGCAGCTGCGACAGGTTGGCCTCGCGCCGGACGAACACCCAGACCAGGATGACCCCGGTGACCAGCGCGCCGCTCAGCGCCAGCACCAGGATGCCCATGATGACGTTGAGCTCGGGCTCGCCGCGAAACAACAGCAGCACCCCGACCGCCAGCATCAAGCCGGTCGGCACGATCACCAGGCTGACGAGCAGCATGACGATGCGCCGGTAACCGAGGGTGGTGATGTCGCGCGACATTGGGGCCTTTGGTCTACCCTAGAACGGCGGGCTCGATTCGGCAAAGCCGCGGCGCGCCCCACCCCACCCCGCCCCTCAGCGCCGGCTCACTCGAGCAGCTCGTGGAGGCAACGCAGCAGCTCCGCGACACTCCACGCCTGCGCAGGGCAACCGCCCAGGTGGTGGGGTGGATCGCCGCTCGCCACCTGCGCGAGCTGGCCGAGGACGGGGCCCGCGTCCATGAGCCGCTCGATGGTGTGGCGCAGCTCGATCTGGAGCTCGAAGTCGTTGGGCTCGAGCGCCAGCGCAGCGCGTGCGAACACGCCGAGCAGGAACACCCAGCACGTGCCCTGGTGGTACGCGGCCTGGCGCTCGTGCATCGGACCGCGAAAATCACCTCGATAATCGGGGTGGCGCGGCTCGAGCGTGCGCAGCCCGGTCGGCGTGAGCAGGCGCTCGCGCACCCGCTCGACGATGGCGACAGCTTGCCAATGGGTAAATAGCTCCGGATCGATCGAGAGCGCGATGAGCGCGTTTGGCCGAATGCTCGGGTCGCGAAAGCTGCCCGGCCCCTCTTCGGCCGAGCTCATGCTGTCATAGGGGTAGCGCGTTTCGGTACACCAGAAGCGGCGCGCAAACGCGGCGCGCAACGCGGCGCGGGCGGTGAGAGCGGCGTCCTCGCGGGGGCCGTCGCCGTAGCGGGCAGCGAGCGCGGCCAGGGTGCTGCACGCCCGCCCCCAGAGGCCCTGCAGCTCCACGGCGAGGCCCGATCGCGGCGTGACCGCGACGCCGTCGGCCCTCGAATCCATCCATGTCAGGGGCTCGGCGAGGCTGCCGTTGCCGTTGGCGACGAGGCCTTCGGGCGTGCACCAGAGCACCTCCTCGGGACCACGCTTCACCCGCTCGAAGATGCCGACCAGCACGGGATACACCTCGCGGCGCACGAACTCGTCATCCGCGCCCGTCTTCGCGATCAGGCGCTCGGTGGCCTCGAACAGCCACAGGCTCGCATCGGCGGGAACCTCCGGCGCCACGCTGCCGTTTTCGGCGATGCCGCGCGTCAGCAGTCCGTCGGCCTTGGCGCTCATCACCGTCGCGAGCACGCGCTTGGCGGCGTCGACGCGACCGTTCACCAGGTAGAGGCCCGGCAGCGAGATCAGCGCGTCGCGCGTGCCCAGATCGAGCCACGGAAAACCCGAGATGACTCCCGGGCGAGCGCAGCCGTCAGCCCGAAATTGCTCCGCGGCGATGCTCAGCCGGCGCGTGATGAGCGAACACTCGTCGCCCGGGTCGAGCGCCGAGAGCGCGGCGCACGCCTCGGCCATCGACTCCTTCGCCGAACGCTTCGGGAGCTTCTCCAGACCGAACACGAGGTACTGGGTCTGCCCCGGCGCGAGCTCCATCTCGAAGGTGCCCGGCGTCCAGAGGTCTTCCTGGTGCTTGACGTGACGGTTGCGGTCGACCGGATATTCGAAGCGCCGCCACCAGTCGGGCGACCCCATGAACACGCCGGAGTGCCCGAAGACGACAGGCGGCAGATCGGGCAAGGGTTGGATCTCGACCTCGCCGTGACGCATGCTCACGGTCTGGATCATCCCGCCGTGCTCGTGGATCACGTCGTGCATCGGCCGCATCGCAAACAGCGGCTTGAGCGACAGGCGCGCCGGGCGCTGGCCTTCCCAGGTGTAGGAGAGGACGGTGGCGCTCTCGCCGCGCGCGAGGCACAGCCGCAGCGTGAGGATCGACCGGCCAAGGCGGAACGTCCAGCGCGGGATCGGATCCTGCGCAAAGCCCTCGAGCAAGCGGTAACCCGGGGTCGCCGCCACGCCCGGGAACTGGTGCGTCGATAGCCGGTAGATGCGCTGGCCCACGGTGACCACGCAGTCCACGTGGCTCACGATCACGTAACGCCGAAGCGGCGGGTCGAGGCTGGCGACGAGCAGGCCGTGAAAGCGCCGCGTGTGCATCAGCGCGAGCGTGCTCATCGCATACGCGCCAGCGCCGTTGGTGTGGAGCCACTCGCGCTCGGCGGGCTCGAGCGCGCCGCGTGTCGCGACCTGCACCCACACCCCGTCGCGCGCCGACTCTTCCTCCCCGACCGGCGTCACCGCCGCCCCTGTTCAGAGGGCACATGACCTGGCGCGAGGGGAGCGTGTTGCTCCTCGTCGGGAGCGTGCCGGTGCCCCTCGGGAGCGCTGTGCTGATCTCGTTGGGCGCCGCGCTCGGCCAGCGCCCCCTCGGCGGCCGCCGAGAGCGCGGTGAGATCGAGCTCGGCCCAGCCGTCCGTGTGCTCGAGCCAGATCTGCAAGGCCAGAGCCGCTTGCCGCACCAGCATACCGAGGCCGTCGGTGTGAGCCACGCCCGCGGCCGCTGCCCGGGCCAGGAACGGCGTGACGCGCGGGTTGTAGACGACGTCGATGGCGATGGCACCCGGCTTGAGCTCGCGCCACGGCACCCAGTCGCTGACCGCTTCGCCGGACCCCGCGCCGTGCATGCCGGCGCTCGTGGCCTGCACGATCACGTCGGCCTCGAGCAGCGCGGCCGTCAGCGCCTCGGGACGCCGATCTGCCGAGTGCTCGGGCCAGGCGCGCGGAACGGCGCCGAGGCGCTCGAACGTGGCGGCGTGTTTCCATGCAGTCCTGGGCTCGCCGCCGAGCCAGCCGCGGCTGCTGACGGCGACCTCGACCAGGCCGAGCGAACGGCACGCCACCACTGCGGCCTGCGCCGCCCCGCCCGCGCCTATCACGACGGCCCGACGGGGGGCGGAATGCAACGCCGCGATCTCCTGCGCGAGCGCGCCCGCGTCGGTGTTGGAAGCGGTGACGACACCGTGTGCATCGCACGACAGCACGTTCGCGACGCCGGTCGCGCGCGCCGAGTCGTCGGCGCGATCGGCCAGCTCGAGCGCCAGGCGCTTCCAGGGCACGGTGACGTTGGCGCCGGCGAGCGCCCCCGAGCGGATCGCATCGACCTGGGAGCGCACGTGCTCGGGCGTCGGGCAGTCGCGCACCTCGTAGCGGTGAGGCACGCGGAGCGCGCGATAGGCCGCACCATGGATGGCCGGCGACACGGAATGGGCGACGGGATGCCCGAGCAGCACGAAGGTGAGCGGGCGGGTCATCCTTCGACCTCGTCAGCCTCGGCAGTGCCAGGCCGGTCGATCGAGCCAGCGGGCTCGTCTAGCGCGCCCCCCGCTCGAGGCGAGGCTTTGGCCCCAGAGGCCGCGACCTCGCGTGAGCCGCCAGGCTCCCCGCTCGATGGGGACAGATGGCGCTCGACGACGCGCGCAGCGAGCGCGCCTTCGTGCAGGCGCAGCGTGATGTTCGCGCCGACCGCTACCGCATCGGCACGACTGATAGCCCGCCCTCGCTCGTCGAGCGCGATCGAGTAGCCGCGCGCGAGCACCGTGAGGGGAGACAGCGCCGCGAGCCGCGCGATCGAGGACTCGAGGCGAGCGCGCTCAGCGCGCAGGCGACCGCGTGCCGCACTGGCGAGGCGACGCGGTGTGGGCTGCACCCGAACGGCGGCGCGCTCGAGGCGCCGTTCCATGGCACCGCCGAGCCGGGCCGCGAGGGGATCGAGCGCGGCGCGCGCAGCGAGCACCCCGAGCCGCGGATGACGCGACAGGAGCCGCCGGTCGAGCACCTTGCGAGCCGCGCCGAGCGAGCCGAGCCGCCAGCGCAACGCCCGTTCGGCCCGCAAGCGATGCTCGTCGAGATCTTGCTGATGCTGGGCGATCACGAACCTTGGATCGGAGAGGCGCGCACGCAACGCCTTTTGAGCCGCGGCGTCTTCGAGGAGACGACCGCGCATGGCCCGCGCGAGGCGCCGCGCGAGCAGACCCAGCCGCGAAATGCGCTCCTTGACGTCCGGCACCACGAGCTCGGCGGCCTCGGAGGGCGTCGCGGCTCGCCGATCTGCCACCAGATCGGTGAGCGAGGTGTCGACCTCGTGTCCGACGGCGCTGACGCAGGGCACGCGCAATGACGCTACGCGGCGGACGACGCGCTCGTCGTTGAAGGCCATCAGATCTTCGCTCGCTCCGCCGCCACGCCCGATGATCACGACCTCGATGCGCGGGTCGCGCTCGATGCGGTCGAGCGCCCTGAGCAGGCTCTCCGGCGCAAACTCACCCTGAACGAGCGCCGGCGCGAGCACGAGCGTGACGGGCCCGCGGCGGAACGCCACCGTGCGGATGTCGTGCAACGCCGCCCCCTGTGGGCTGGTGATGACTCCGACATAACGCGGCGCCACCGGCAGCGGTCGCTTGCGCTCGCGCTCGAACAATCCCTCGGCCTTGAGCTTGGCTTTGAGCCGCTCGAGCTGCTCGAGCTGCGACCCGAGCCCCACCGGGCGCACACGCGCGATGACGAACTGCAGGCGCCCGCGCGGCGCCCAGAGCGTGGCGCGCCCGAACGTCTGCACCCTCGCGCCGTCAAATAAATGCTTCCTGGCACGCAGTGCGTCGAGCCGATACATGACGCAATCGAGGCAGGCCTCTTCGCGCTGATCTTTGAGTGAGAAGTAGACATGCCCGCTCGCCGCGGGCTTGAAATTGACGATCTCTCCCTCCACCCACTCGCTCCCCGTCTGGCTCTCGACGCTGCGCTTCAAGCGCCTCGCCAGGTCAGCTACCGAGATGACTTGGATGGCTTCAGGGGCCGTCGCTACCACAGGCTTTGCTATAACAGCCGGAGCGGGCGGAGCGATAGCCCCGTCTCTCCGTGCCTCTCCACGCTACCCGAGCGCTGCGGGCAGCGTTGGGGCAGAGCGGGACGGAGGAAGGTCAGAAGGTCGCAAGGTGGAGGGCGTTCCTGCGCAGCACCCCAGTGGAACGCGCGACAACCGTTGAGACAACCGGGGTGCAAAGCAAAACGGCAGCGGCGCTGAGCCGTGGCTCTCGGCGAGGTCGCGGCTCATCGCGCGCGCCTCGCCGTGCTCACTCGATGTCGATCACACCGAGGCGTTGACCGATCTTCTGCGCCGTACGCTTGACGAAGCCCTCGTCGAACTGGAACGCGTCCTCCACCGACTGGTCGATGCTGTCCCAGTCGATCGGGCCCGACGGATCGAAGATGGCGATCAAGAGAGGGTCATCTTCCTCCGGCGTCGGCACTGCCTGGCAGCGCAGCTTGCCCTGGCCGAGCTGGCAGACGCCGTCGAGCCGCGAGATCAACCCTTCGACCTCGTGGAATGGTCGATCGTCTTCAGCGCCCGCGTGCTCGGCGATGAGCGACGCGCGCAGCGCGCGGATGTCTGCTCGAAGGCGGGCCGCGCCGTCGGGGTCCTCGAGCTGACTCTGCCACGCGACGTTGATCTCACGGTCGATGCGCAGGCTGCGGTTCGTGAAGTTCGCCGATCCGATGGTCAAAAACTCGTCGTCGACGATCATCAGCTTCGAGTGAATGAAGGTAGCTGGGCAAGGGTCCGCCTGGCTCGTCTCCGAGCTCATCAGCAGCCGGAACTCATGACCGAAGTGCCGAGCCACGTCGGCGACGAAGCGCCGGATCCCGCGCTGGCGATTGCCGAGCACGAAGTCCTCTTTCGGCGAGTCAGCTCCGTCAGGCATGACGAGGATGAGCTGCAGCTTCGAGCGTTCGGCGTCAGCGAGCCGATAGTAGAGCGCTTCGGCGAGCGCCCGCGAGGTGAAGTATTGCGTTTCGATGTAGATGAGGCGCTCGGCGGCGAGGATCGCCCGCTCGAACAACGCCTGGATCTCACCGATCACCTTCCCCTCGGGGAGCCACTCGGTGCGGCTCACGGCGACATGGCGTGCCGCGAGCGACACGCCGAGGCCCTCGATCGCGAGCGCGGCATCGGATGCAGCCTCGGGTTCGCGGCTCGCGTCGCCGCCGATGGCCCCGGCGACGCCCGGCGCGAGGCCCCCTGCCAGGCGCCAGCCCTCGAGGAACAGCTGCTCGAGCACGCTCACCACGGGCCCGACCAGCCCGACCTGGATGTCGTGAAAGGGCTTGTACGGCTTGCCACGCGTGTCGATGCGCGCGGGGTCGTGCTTCTGGTGCCGCCGGGTGTCCCAGCGCGAATCACACAGATCGAGACCGCCGACGAACGCGATCACGCCGTCGACCACCACCAGCTTCTGGTGATGGCACCCCCCCGGCTCGGGGTGGTTCAGAAACTCGAAATGGACCCGCGAGTGCGACTGGAAATCGAACTTGAGCTTCTGCAGCCACTCGCGCTCGAGCGCGTACACGACGGAGTAGTCCCAGGCGGTGACGTAGATCTCGAGCGCGGGGTTCGCCTCGCACAGGTGATTCAGGAACGGCAAGAGCTCGATCGGATGAGCCGGGGGCGCCGCCGGATCGGGGCGCAGCAGCCTCGCCTGGGTGTCGAACTGCCAGCCCGAGATGTAGATGTAGCGACGGGCGCGCAGCGCCGCCTGGCAGAACGCCTCGTAGTAGCTGTCGGCATCGACCAGCACGCGAGCTTGGTCGAGCTCGGACACCGCCAGACACGACGTCGTCGGAACGATCGCCGAGCCCTTCATGCGCATCGTCTAGCATGGGAAACGCCCAGCGCCGCGGTCAATCGCTCGCCGTGTGCGCCTCGATCGTCAGATCGACCACGATGGGAAGGTGATCGGAGGCCATCCGGATCGACCGATCGCGCGGCACTTCGACTCGCTCGACCCCGAGGTCGTTCCCGATCCAGACGTGATCGAGCCGCAAGAGCGGACAGCGCGCCGGCCAGGTCGCCCGCGCCGACCGCCCGCCCGCTCGCTGGGCGTCTTGCAGGCGATGCCGCAGCCAAAAGTAGATGGGCGAGAGCGCGCCCGCGTTGAAGTCGCCGCACAAGATCAAGCGATCGAGCTTGCCGTGCAGCGCGGCAAAAGGCGCTGGTTCCCGGTTCGCCGCAGGCAACGCCGGGTCGTCAGAGAAGAGCGCTCGCGCCTGCGCGAGCCGCTCGAGGAAGTGCAGGCTGAGATGCGTGTTCACCACGTCGAGGTAGCCCTCGGGCAGCGATAGCCGCAGCCACTGCGCGGCGCGCACCTCGCCACGCCGTACGGGCAGGATCCCCTCCGCGCGCAGCTCGTACGGATGATGGGTCAAAATGGCGTTGCCGTAGCGCCCACCGCCCGTCTCTCGCGCGCTCGTGAAGTGGGCGGACAGGTCAGTCAGCTGCGCGAGGTGTTGCGCCTGGTCGAGGTTGCCCGAGCGCCCCTGCCCCACGTCGACCTCCTGCAACGCGACCACGTCTGGCCGAAAGCGGTGGATCACGTCAGCCACACGACGAGGCTCACAGCGACCGTCCGCACCGACACAGCCGCGGATGTTGTAAGTCATGACGCGTAGGCCGCGTTTTCGGTTCGTCACGACTCGAGGGGTGGGGGCCCTTCTTCGGGAAGGGGACCATCGGGATGAGGGAGCGGAGCGTGCTCGGGCGTCTCCGCGGAACGGCTCAGAATCCCTTCCGCGCTACGGCTTGATCGCCCGGCTCCACTTCTTCGCTGCTCTCGGTGATCAATGCAAGGGAAGAGTACTTGTGCGCTCGGATCACGCGCAGCTCTGCCACCACCTCCTCGGGAAACATGTCGTCGTCGCCATCGAGCGGCGTGGCTTCGAACTCCATTCCCTCGGCAGAGTCCATCAGAATGCGGGTGCTCGCCATGGTGGTGGTCGTGAGCAGCGTCTGACGCCAGGCATCTCCGCGACGCACGATGAATAGACGGTTGCCGGGTTGAAGACCGTCATTTTCGCCACGGTCGATGAAGACCACCTGGTCGCGCCCCATGAGCACGTGGGGGAACATGCTGGTCAGCACCCGGGCGCGCAGGTCGACCTGGCTCGCCGCAGGCGGCACCACGTAATGGCGCCTGCCGATCGGACCCACGCTCGCGCCGCGCTCGATCACGTCGAGCGACTCGATCAGCTTTCCCGTCGCCACGCGCTTCTCCGAGTCCCAGCCTTCGATCTTCACGGTCCCCTTGAACGCGATGATCTTCCCGGGCGGACGGCGCGCGCCCGCAGGAGCCGGCGGCACGCGCGACGGCTGGAAGATGGTCATCTGCTGCCCCACCTTCACGTCCACTCCCGGGCGCAGGATCATGTAGATGTGGTTATCGTCCGTGAGCAGCTGGCGCTCCTCGCGAGCGCCGACGACCTGCCCCCAGACGTCCTGCTCGGGCTCGTCGATGTATCCGAGCTCCCGCAGGAACACGGTCTCGGGCGGCACGAGCGCCGTGCGCCTCACCATCCCGGTGCCCAGCGTGCCACCGCGAATGATGCCTGGCGTCGTCGCGTCTGCCGCGACGGGCGGCCCCATCCGCAGCTGATCGCCTGGGTAGATCCAGTGGGGGTTCTGGAGCTGGGGATTGAAGCTCCACACCTGAGGCCAATCGCGGGGATCCTCGAAGTGCTCGCCCGTGATGCCCCACAGCGTGTCGCCCTTCTTCACGATGTGAAAGCCCTTGCCCGGCGTCATGCCCGCCGCGGTGTCGGCGCTGAGCATCCCGAGCGAGTCCGCGTTGCCGCGCAGCGTCTGCGCGGGGCTCGAGCTGCCCTGCCGCAGGTCGAAGGTATCGGGTTCGTTGATGTCCGCTTTCGATTTCGAGCTCGACGGGAGGTGCGCCTCCAGGTTGGTGCCGGGCGGTGGCACAAACGTCGGCATGTAGGAGCTGGTGGTGGTCGTCGTCGGCGGTGCGAGCTCCACGGGTTGCCCAGCGGGCACCCCCGCCGCGGGGTCGGGCACCTCGCTCGAATCTCCGTCCTGGGCGGCCCCGGGGCTCGCCGCGACGCCGATGGCCATCGCCAGGCACCACGTCGGAAAACGACGCATCCAGGGAGCGAGATCGATTGGTTCGGCTGAACGCATGGCTGACTGGTCTTTGCGCCTCGGGGTGAGTGGTACCGGACGGCTCAGCGGGGGGGCGCTGCCCGCATGCGTCCTCAGAGGGTGCAACGGGCGCCGGCCGGAGTTCCCTAAACCCGTCCGGGCTTTCGAGATGGAGCCACAGGGCAAGTCGGCCAGCGGGACGCTGGACTCGACCGAGTGAACTAGGTACCTTCGAGCGGACGTGGTGGGATCTCGTTTTGTTGTCCAGAAGCGACGGCGTCGGCGCGTTCCGCGGGTCGACCTGCGGCGTACGCTGTTCGTTCTTCCGAACCTGATAACGCTGGCCTCGATCTTCTGTGGCTTCAACGCCATCCGGGTTGTCTCGCTCGACAACCCGACCACCGAGGATTTCTATCGCGCCGCGATCCTCCTCATGTTCGCGATGCTGTTTGACCTGCTCGACGGACGCGTCGCACGGATGACGCGCACGCAGAGCGCGTTCGGCCTGCAACTCGACTCCCTCGCTGACATCGTCTCGTTCGGCGTGGCGCCGTCGGTGCTGGTGTACAAGTGGGTGCTGTACCGCTACCCGGTGCCAGGCTTGTTCGTCGGCTTCTTGTTCACGGCGTGCGGAGCGATCCGCCTGGCGCGCTTCAACGTGCTCGCCTCGGGCCCGGCCGGGGCACCCGTCAAACCCAGCCAATACACGGTGGGTTTGCCGATCCCGCCTGCCTCCGGGATCTTGATTTCCCTGCTGTTCGCGAACCACGCGGTCGGCGGTGCGCTGAGCCACGAGCGCTACACGCTGGCCATCTTCGGTGTGACGATCGCGCTCAGCTTGCTGATGGTGTCGACGTTCCGGTTCCGCTCTTTCAAGGAGCTGAGCTTCAACGTCGGCACGGCGCTGCTCGTCATGTTCGCCATTGGCTCGAGCGCGTTCGTCTGGCGCTATGGCAAGCCGCAGTTCGTGCTCGTCTGGCTCCTGAGCTTCTATGTGCTGATCGGCGTCGTCGAAACGGTACGCGCGATTCCCGAGCGCTTTCGGCGCCGTCGCGAAGAAGAAGCAGAGACGACTCTCGAGCAGGGATGATGCGCCGTCGATCTTTTTGGGTTCCTGGCCTGCGGACACGCTGTTTTCTCGCCGGTCTCCGGGCTCTGTCCGTGTCGATGCTGTCGCTGCTGACGCTGGCGGCCGCCTGTCAGCGCCACGCCGACCCAACCGCCGAGCTTGGCTCCGGCGCGCTGGCCCTACCGGGTGAGACGCTGCCGGCTTTCGAGCTGCGCGACGAGACGTCGAATCTGCTGCTCACCTGGGTGGGGCCCGACGGTGACTTCCACGTCGTCGAAAAGATCGACGATGTTCCCGCTGACCATCGCCAGCAGGTGCGTGTCGTGCAGACCAGCGAGGCCGTGGGCACGAGCGCGCTCGTCTATGTCGCCAACCTGGGCGAGAGGCGTCCCGATGGCACGTACGCCGTCACGACGCTGCCACGCAGCGAGTGGGAGAAGATCGGCGCCGACCGCCGCAAGACACGCATCGAAGCGCTCGCGCCCGGTCAGGCACCGCCGGCCGCCGATCCCACGCAGCCGACCGTTGGTGCATCGCCGGAGGCGTCGGCGGCGATCAGCGCCATCGTGTATGGCGCAGACTGGTGCAAGCCCTGTCACGACGCAGAACGCTACTTGAAGTCGCTCGGCGTTTCGGTCACCAAGAAAAATATCGAGGAGAGCCGCGCCGCGCAGGCCGAGATGCAAGAGAAGCTCGCGCGTGTGCATCGGACTGGCGCCGGCATCCCGGTGATCGACGTCATGGGAAAGATATTTGTGGGTTACAGCCCGGGCTCGCTCAAGCAGGCCGTCGACGCCGCTCGTCACGCGACCGCGTCAAAGCGCGGATGAGCTTCCCATCCAGGGCCCGCCCGTCGCGGCGCTCGCAGGCTGGAACGCCCGCGCTGACGGTGCTGGGGCCGCCCGCTCGCGAGTCGAAAACAGCGGGTGCGGGCGCCCACACGCAGATGAAAAACAGCCCGGGGTGAGCGCTCGCGCGTCTATCAAAAGCCGGGAACGGTGCTGGTACACGAAACCTCCTCGAGCGCTGAGCGGCGGCAAGATCTGCTGTTGACCCCTGGCGGACAACGCACGCTCGTGGTCCATTTCGAACCAGCGATCCAGCGTGTCTGGAGCTGCGATTCGACCCAACGAAATCGACAACCATGTCTCGACGATAGCCGAGGCGCGATTAGACTCCGCGGCGATGAACCCAGGGGGCTCACAAACTCATGACCTCGAGCGCCCGAGCTCGCGAAGCTCGGCGCCCACTGCCGTTCAGGCAGAGGGCGCGGTTTCGCCCGGCGCGGTGCGAGGCAAGCCCTCGATGTCGCCCCCGATGTCGCCCTCTCGATCACCCTCGGAGTCCGGCCCGCGCGAGCCGCCCGGGCAGCGCTCGGCGACGCCGCCGACGGCGCAAATCGTGGTGGGTGACTGCATCGCCGAACGGTATGACGTGCTCAGCGTGCTCGGCGAAGGCGGCATGGGCATCGTCTATCGCTGCCACGACAGGCACCGCGGCGTCGACGTCGCGCTGAAGCAAGTGACGGTGCCCGAGGGCTCGTCCACGCAGGACTACCTCTCCTGGTTCTACAAGGAGGCGCGCGCGCTCGCCACGCTCGACCATCCCGGCATCGTGCACGCGACCGACTTCGGGCAGCTGCTCGGCGGCTCGCCCTACCTCGTCATGGAGTTCGTGACGGGCATCTCCTTGCACGATCTCGGGCACGCGCAGCTCAGCTACCCGATCGTGTGGTCGATCATCGATCAGATCCTCGACGCGCTGGCGCACGCGCACGCGCGCCGCGTGATCCACGGTGATCTGAAGCCCTCCAACGTGATCGTCGAGCCGAGAGACAAGCGCCCGCCTCGGGTGCACATCCTCGACCTCGGGCTCGCCTGGCTCAAGGAAGACCCGCACGACGAGCGCCTCGATGGCAACAAGGCGATGGAGTTCTTGCCCCACGCCGGCGCCGGAACACCGGGCTACATGGCCCCCGAGCAGATCCAGCACGAGATGCACCACGTGTGCGGCGCCACGGATCTGTATGCCGTGGGCTGCCTGATCTACCGCCTGATCGGAGGCCGCGCGCCGTTCTCGGGCGACACGAAGGAACTGCTCCATCAGCACGCTTTCGACGAACCGCCGCCGCTCGTGCCGGTGATCGACGCGCCCGTGCATGCCTCCACCTTCGGGCGGCGCCTGCTCAACAAGCGGCCCTGGCAGCGCTACGAGTTCGCGGCCGAGGCCCGCCGTGCGTGGAAGCTCCTCGCGCCGCAGTGGCCGCTCTCGCCCGACGCCTGGACGTTCCCGAAGCTCGATGCATCGGCCCCCACGTCGTCGGCGCCGAACGGTCCCACCTCGCGCCCGCCGCGGCGCCTGCGCGCCCGCTCCGACCGCCCCACGGGGCTGCTCAGCATCCGCCCCTCGCCGCTGGTGGGGCGCCAGGAGATCCGGTCACGCTTGCTACAGATCGCGCGTCAGGTGGCGGACGGCGAGGGCCCACCGCACCGGCTCGTGCTGCTGCTCGGCCCCGCTGGCGTCGGCAAGAGCCGCATCGCCGAGTGGCTGTGCACGGCGGTGCACGAAGAGGGCCGCCTGGTTCCGCTCACGGTGCGCTATCGGCGGCTGAGGAGCGCATCGAACGGTATGCTGGGTGCGATCACGCAATACTTCAACTTCGAGCGCGTCGATCGCAGCACGATCGAGGAGTCGCTGCTGGCGCGCTGGGGCGCAGACGGTGACCCCGAGCTGCGCGCGTGGATCGCGGGCGCCGCCGAGTGGATGCGGCCCACGCCGCCGGGCGCGGAGCAGCGCATCGGCCCGACCGGGGTGCGCTTCACCGTCGATTCGCCCGGTGTTCGCCGCCAGGTCACGCGCTTCACGATCCGGAAGATCGCCAATGGCCGCCCCCTGGTGCTGTTCCTGGATGATCTGCACAACGCCTCGGAGACCGTGATCGATGGCCTGATCCGCATCCACGAGACCGAGCTCGACCAGCGCATCTTCATGGTGGCGACGGTGCGAACGGAAGATGTGCAGCTCGCCGGGCCCGTGGCGAACGCGCTGCGCGCGCTGCGCAGCCAGTTCGACGGCGAGGTGCTGCAGGTGCTGCCGATGAACAAGGACGACACGTGCTCGATGCTGCGCGCGTCGCTCCCGCTCGACGACGACGCCGTGCTCGAGGCCGCGCGCCGCAGCCGCGGTTTCCCGCTGTTTGCTCTGCAGCAGCTGCACGCCTGGGCGCACGCAGGCGACATGAAGTTCTACGACGGCAGCTACCGCGTGCCACACGAGGTGCTGGCGGTCCGCCCGCAGACGACTGCCGACCTGTGGGACGCGCGCCTCGCGGCGCTCGGTGAGGCCGATCAGCTCGCTGCCTGCGCTGTCGCGACGCTCGGCATCGACATGCGCGTGGTGGTGATCATGGCGCTGCTCACCGATCTGGGGCTGTCGCCAGGGCCCTGCATCGACGCGCTCAGGCGATCGGAGATCATCCTGCCGCGCGGCACCGAGCGCTACACGTGGCCGCACGCGCTCCTGCAAGAACACCTGCTGCTGCGCCTGGCGAGCCGGGAAGACTCCGATCGCGTCTTCATGGCGGCGGCGCGCGCGCTGACGCACCACCCGCTGGTCGGCACGCACCGCGTGGTGCGCCAGCGCGTGGTCAACCTGCTGCACGCCAACAGCGCCGCCGAAGCCGCCGACATCTTCTTCGACTTCCTGGAGCAGTCATCTCACGGCACGCTGCAGCCGCGAGCGACCCTGGCCGATCTCGACCTCTTCGATGGGCGCCTGTCGGGCACCGCAGGCGCGCGCCACGATCGCTGGCGCGCGGAGGTGCTGCGCTACGCCGGCACCTCGCTGCAAGCGAAGCAGTACGCCGAACGCGCGCGCGAGGCGCTGGAGCGCCTCGACGACGAGCCGAGCCTCGCGCACTGCCTGCGCTTGATCGGACAGCTCGACGCGAACCTGGGCAACCTGAAGGACGGCGTGAAGCAGGTCGAGATGGCGCTGG
>Ga0247763_1000464_pt1 | contig 24094 bp, 20 predicted proteins | sample UWRJL141409B4_FD_179926 | JGI IMG/M metagenome (GOLD analysis project Ga0247763, IMG submission 179926) | Plant litter microbial communities from Arlington Agricultural Research Station in Wisconsin, United States - UWRJ-L141-409B-4 | ecosystem: Environmental > Terrestrial > Plant litter >...
CAAAAGGCGAGGAGCAGATGGTGCTGTTTCCATCGTATGCCATGCGTCATATCAAGCGGTCGTGGGATGATGAAGGCCCAAGCAGAGAGCAGCAGCCAGCTGTAGAGACGGTAATGGACGAGGAGGAGTACTGGAGGCATGAGTGGGCGCGGATGGAGGACGAAAAGGCAGTGGTGGATGTTGACGTACGCGGGTGGATATACATGCCTAGTAAGGGGCCCATGACAAGACGAAATCGCATGATTGTTGGTCTGGCGCGCAGGTTGAGCGGGATCCCTGCGCCGACGACTCAAGCAGATCAGGGGCCTGCTAGCACGCATGAAGAGCATGAGAGGATGAGAGAGGAGAGGAGGATTGCGAGAGAAGCGCGGGAGATCGAGCGGAGGGGACAGGGGGAGAAGGAAGCCGCCAACAGGGGTATGTACAGCGAGACACCGAGGGAAGATGATGATTCCGATGTCGACGCGAACAATCGGAGAGGGGGGCTGAGCGGAACGCAGACACCCATCTCGCCGCCAACCTCGCCGACTCTAGGACCGCGAAACTCGTTTGCACCGCCGTCGGAGATGTCGGAAGCGGAGTTGGCGGTTGCCAATGCCAACCTGATGGCACGGATAGGACCGTTTATGACGACACCATTGGCTCAGCTCCCAATCACACTCTTTTTTTACAACGATGACAAGTCACAGTCCCGGACGGTTATGACCAACGCTTCTGGCCATTTCTACGTCCGTGCCGCGTTGGACTTTGTGCCGACGCACGTCCGGGTTCTGGCCAACGAGGATATCTCGGCGGTTGAACCGGTCCAAATCATCGAGTCTAGAGGCGTCAGCCTGATCAGTGACATTGACGATACGATCAAGCGGTCGAATATTGCCATGGGCGCGCGGGAAATATTCCGAAACACCTTCATCCGCGACTTGGCGGATCTCACCGTGGAAGGTGTCAAGGAGTGGTACTATTCGCTATACAAGATGGGAGTCAAGATACATTATTGCTCCAACAGCCCTTGGCAGCTGTTTCCAGTGCTGGCCACTTATTTCCTAACGGCCGGGCTGCCCCCTGGGTCTATCCACCTCAAGCAATATAGTGGGATGCTTCAGGGTATCTTTGAGCCAGTGGCTGAGAGGAAGAAAGGTACGCTGGACAGAATACTACGCGACTTTCCCGAGAGACAGTTTTTGCTCGTTGGCGATAGTGGCGAGGCGGATCTTGAAGTTTACACTGAGCTTGTCCTAGCGAACCCTGGCCGGATCTTGGCTGTCTTTATTCGCGACGTCACAACGCCTGATCAAGTGAGCTACTTTGATTCGTCGTTCGGTGCCAGTACAGGCCAAAGAATGAGGCACGAGGGTGCTCGGATTAGGTCAGAGACGACACCTGACGATGATACTCCATCGAGAAGGCCAAATTTACCGCCAAGGGTCAAGAGCGAGCTGCCAAACACAGGAGGGCCAGTTATGGGAACGCTGATTGATTTTTCTGACGAGATATCTGGGACTACAAACCAGTCCAAGACGGCCATGTCGAATCAGGAACTGCTCTCCCGAAAGCCGCCGCCACCGCCACGTCCCGCGAAACCAGCCTCGCTGCGAAACACACCTTCGGACCACAGTCGTGGCAATCACACGCCCAGCCCGAGCCCTCTGGTGCGTATACAAGGAGTACCCAACCAGGACTGGGAGAACGGAAATGCGGGACCGACTTCGTCACCTTCAAACGGCCTGAAACCAACTCCTCCTCCTCCTCCGCCCCCTCCACGGCGGAGTGGGGCAACGCCGACATTGCCACTAGACTCGGATATCGTCTACGTAGAACCGTTACCCGGAGCGGCATACTCACCGTCGTTGGCAACAGATGGGGCTAGTGGCGAACCTATCAACAAAAAGCTGGACTTGTGGAGACGACGATTGGCGAGAGCACATGAAATTTTGGATGAACAGGGCGTGCAATTGTACACATGGAAGAAGGGGGACGATGTTATTAAAGAGGCCGAGGGAATTGTCAAGCAGGCAATTAGCGCAAGATAGAATTCAAGCTGCATACAGAATAAACTTTTGCACACTCTCTGATTATCTTAGAGGTGAATTGTGAAGGTGAGAGGACGAACAGCAAAGGGGGCGCACGTGCCACTGTCACAGACAGCATCGCGAGAACTTTTTGAACATGGCAGCGTCCTGCGCAGTCACAGCAGCCTGCCAATAGTGAGTCACCGGTGTGCAGCATCGTTCTGGCACCCAACGCGCACCGAGTGACCCATCTGCGAGCAATGCAGATAGGCCGATGTTGTCATCGGCTGGCTGGAGGCGGCCCGCAAAATTTACAACCCTAAGGCTGAAGTTTGCTGCGGCATCGTCTCAGCCCAGGATAAAATCCAGCAGCAGCGCTTCAAAAACTCCAGAGACTCCAGAGGACTTATTCCCGACACACCAAGTCTATTCATCGGAAAACCTCAACTTACCACATCTCAAGACGGTCGGCAGAGAGGGGTCCCCGTTCAAATATCTGCTGGTGCCGCACCTCCGCCCTTGGGCTACCAATACCTGTGGTACGCCCAGGATTGTCTTTAGACTGTCGGGATCAAGGATGGCCACCTTCTACCAGATCGCCACCACGCCCACGGCCGACACGCCGGGATTCGCCCTAATTGTCTCGTTTGGCAATGGCGACCGCTACCTATTTGGCCAATTGGCCGAGGGCACGCAGCGCGCCCTGGTTCAGCGGCGCATGTCCATGACACGCATCGTCAGCATGTTCATCACAGGCCCCATTACCTGGCACTCGACAGGTGGTCTGCTGGGCATGGTGCTCACCGTCGCCGACACACGCAAGGAGGCGCTTGCTTCGGGCGCCGAGCATAATCGCAAACGCATCGAGAGAGGTGCCGAACCTCGCGACTACTCAGCCCGCCCCCTGAGCATCTTCGGCGGCAAGAACCTCACGCACATGATAGCTTCGGCACGCCACTTCGTCTTCCGCACCGGCGTCCCCATCAAGGCCCATGAGATTGCCAACCATGCGGCAACGTCTTCGCGAGAGTCAAGTGCGCCCGACTTCACCGACGAGAACATCCGTGTGTGGTATGTTCCCCTCACCCCCAGGTCTGGGCTGGGGCGTGGTGTCCCCGTCGAGACTGAGCAGGAGGCGTTGGACCAGCGGACCCGGGAAGCAGTCGTCCACAGCATGTTTGGCTCAGGTTGGACGCTGGACACTCTGCGAGAAACTAACCTGTACGACGCCAAGCTGCCCTGCAAGATCTTCGTCCGGGGTGAAAATGGGCGCATCCAAAAGTATGAGGGGCCGCTCCCGAACGAGGACAAGGATTGTCCAAACATCAAGGTTCTTGTGCGAGATCCGTGGCCATCAGCGACAGTGCGCGAACTTCCTCCGGCGACACCCTCCCGCACCTCCATGTGCTACATCGTCAAGAACCACCGGCGCCGAGGCAGGTTCAACCCAGAGATAGCAATCTCGTTGGGTGCTCAGAGGGCCGACTTCAAGAAACTTACCGACGGAGAGACGGTCATGGGAAAAGACGGCATCGCCGTCACTCCAGACATGGTTATGGGTCCCTCGGTCCCCGGCTCCGGCGTTGTCATTGTCGAAATTCGTACCGAGGACTTGATCGAAGACTTTCTCCAACGCCCAGAGTGGTCGAATACCGAGATCATGGATGGTATCGGGACAGTCTACTGGATTCTCAGTCAAGAAGTTCAAACCGAGGCGAGGCTTATCGCCTGGATGAAGGCGCACCCTCAGATCACGCACCGCTTAATTTCCCCTGGCACATCACCAAACCGCATTGCCCTTGAAAGCCCAGGTGCTCAACTCATCAAGATGCACATGATCGACCCGGATCGATTCATCATTCCGAACCACTCAAACGTTGAGGGCCCCATGCTGCCCGCTTTGGCTGAGGTTGCACAGGTCCCACCACTTGGTGAAAAGCTACAGCTCGTGCCTCGGGTCGAGGTCCGCGCGGAAGGTATCGTCCCCCTCATGGATACTAGGACGCCCATCAACGAAATTGCGCAGGACGACAAGATCATGGCTCTGGTAGCCGAGGCGCGGAATAAGATTGCCCAGCCTGATTTCAAAGCTCGGGCTGAGGAGTCAGAGAGAGGCAAGCCCACGGATGATGTTGAGGTCATCTCGCTTGGCACTGGCTCAGCGCTGCCCTCCAAGTATCGAAACGTGTCGGCGACGCTGATTCATGTTCCCTCCTGTGGTAGCTATCTTCTCGACTGCGGAGAGAATACCCTCGGTCAGCTCCGGCGCGTCTATGGCTACGAAGGCGCCGACAGGGTTCTCAGAGATCTCCGTGCCATTTATATAAGTCACAATCACGCGGACCACCACCTCGGCACGGCGAGTGTCCTAGCTCGACGGGCCGAGCTCGTCAAGGCCGATCCCACCATCCCTCCCGCTGCCTTGGTCGCCTGCGAAAACTTTCATCGCTGGTTCGCTGAATATGGCTCAATTGAGGACATGGGTGCTCCGGATCATGTCGAGCGAATCATATGTTGGCCGAACAGACCACTGGAACGCCAGCGGGCGAAAATCGGTCAGATTGACCTTCCGAGCATCGATACCGTTTACGTCGACCACTGCCACAATTCCACAGCCGTTGTCATGACGTGGCCATCTGGTCTCAAGATTGCCTATTCAGGCGACTGCCGACCCTCAGCCAGCTTTGCCCAACTTGGCAAGGGCGCCCACTTGCTGATCCACGAGGCTACTTTTGACTCGGAGCTGACGGGCGAGGCCCTAGCCAAGAAGCACTCGACAGTTGCCGAAGCGCTCGAGGTTGGCCGGCAGATGGAGGCCGACAAGATTCTCCTCACTCACTTTTCGCAACGTTATCCCAAGCTCCCCGTTGTTGAGAACACTGGCCAGACCGTGCTGTGCGCCTTTGACCTGATGAGGGTCAAGTTGAAGGAGTTTGAATACGCCCAGGCCTTCATGCCGGCGCTCAGGCTCTTGCTTGCCGAGGAGGAACCGAGCGCCGACAACGCCGAGTCGGGCCCGGCTAAGAAGAAGGCGAAGAATGGAGATGAGACGCCGAGTGAGCCAGTACCATCTGCGGGTCCCCTGGGCAAAAAGGCGGCGAAGAAGGCATTGAACAGGGAGAAAGAGGAAGCAGCGAGAAAGGCAGAGGAAGCGAGACAGGCAGAAGAGGCAGCAAGGAAAGCAGAGGAGGAGCGGATAGAAGAGGAAAAGAGCTTGGTGAAAGAACGCCGAGTAGAAGAAAGGAAGGCGTTAGAGTCGAGGCCAAAGAGTCCTCAACAGGAGGGCAAGAGCTGGGATGCTGTGTTTGAGAAGAGATAGGGGCGGTTTTGACAAATAGTTGGGTTGGGGGTTGGGCATTAGACCTCTTATCTGATGGCAAAGCACTGTACAATTTAATCTGTACATCATAGAATAAGAAAACCAGGATTCTCACGAACGGAATTGCTGGCTGGTACGAAGTATATTTGCGTGCGACCCTCCAAGGGTTACTTTTGGATTACCCGTGTGCTAGAGGAAGGGCATAGTGCTACATTTCCATTGTCCAGCAGGCTTCCCCCTCTTTAATCTGTTTCCCTTATCCGCTGTTTCCTCAGCTCCTCCAGGCTGCCAAGTCCCGCCCCGATGATATGTGTATTTTCGTGCCTAACTAGAGTCTAGTGGCCACTTAAGCTCTTTGAGTTCCTCGAGTTTCTGGCCAACATTGCCCCAGCTCCCTTTGCCTTGTTTACTTCTCAACAACCCAACCCTAGCCCATCCGCATCCTCACCCCCCTCAACACTTCTTTCAACTCGTCGCTCTCCTTCCCAATCCCGTCCCCTTCCCACTCCCTCTTTCCTACCCACCCTTCCACCAAACAAAGCAACCCCCTCTCCCCTCCCTCCGCCTCCAGCCTCTCAAGCAAACTCGCCCTCAGACAAGCCAGAACATCCTTCTCAGCCCCTCCCACCGCCGCCAAAACACAACCGGGACAGCATTGGCTTCCCACCCTGGGCCATTTCCTCGGCACAGTTCCCAACGCAGTACACCGCGGGGTCGCAGCATAATGCGAGCCCTCCCCAAACTCCCTCTCCCAAGTGCTCTCGTCAAGCCACAGGCACGCCACCTCTCCCAGCGTATCAACCACCCACCGTACTCGCTCAACAATCGTCTGCACTTCGGCATGCTTACCTAGGTTCTCCTCGTGAAACTTGACAAACGCGCGACGCGCATCGTTGCGGCCCCCCACCTCCACGCGCAACAAGCGCGCCAGTTCATTCAGCACGGACGGGTCAAGAAGGCTATGTCCCGGACAGGCAAGGGAAGGGTATAGCGCATTGTTGATCCCACGCGGCAGGAGACGCTGGAGGGTTTTGGAGGTTAAGCGGGTGCGGAGGAGCTGGTCGTAGAGGAAGTCGGTGGTGAGGTGGTGCTGGTCTGATAGCCAAGCAGTGGTGAGTTTGATACCGGGCTCGAGGTATAAGAGGGAGGCGAGTCGGGCGATATGTGTTGGGTTGAGTTGGGTGAGAATGGTTTTGTTAGTGAGGGTGAAGGTTGCGGGATTCATGGCTGGCTTGTCGTTTCGTTTCGCCGGTGTGGTTAGCGGGGGTATACATGCGAGGCAGGTTATGGGTTGCCCAGTATCCGAACATCGCCATGTTGGCACCGAGATATACACCCATTGTTGTGGCCCAAGGCGCCCCTTTTTCCAGGAACATGGTAGACACTGTTCTAAGGAGCTCGCATCACGAAGCTGTTTAGAGAACAGTCGGCGAGTATACAAGACAAACATCGTGAGACATCTATGGACCTGTACAGTCCATCATACTAGATTGTTAGCATGTGACATTCCAACCTTGTAACGCCCGAGGTGATGCTAAAGAGGTCATCTTCTCTTGGTCTCTCCGGAGAAGCATAGAGTGCGCGCGGTGTTGTCAGCCTTTCGGGCCTCAGTGTGAGATTGATGCTCTCAAAAGAAATGGCGTCTTTTTCATATCCGCCATTTAATACGAAGAGAAACGCATGTATACCAATCCCAGGCAAGATTCCACGTGAACAATCTTCGGGAGTTGGACTACGAATAGTAAGGTCTCAGCGCAAGGACTAGAACTGGCTTTGTCATGGCCTGAGGCTCGGTCTGAACTCGGTCAGTGACTATAAAGTAAGGGGGGGGGATGACTTACACATCACCGAAGACCCATCTTGCCGGGCTAACATCAGACCACTGATTGCGAAACGTCTGGAACGAGCCGGTTCACCATACCGATCAGCCTCCGGGGCCCAGTTCCTGGTAGAGATTTGCATCCATTCGAATTGTGGCATAAGGCACCCACAGATTGCGAAAGACAGAGAATGACGATAACATCCTTATGTGCAAGAGTCGGCGGCTGCCGTCGCTGTCTTGTCCCCCATATCTGTCCAGCGTCCCATACCAAAGAAGAGACAATTTTCTCTATGAAATCGTAGCTTGCCTCCTCATTGACCAATTAATGCGGATTTCCCAGGACATGACACAACAGAGCCCCTGACGTATAATATGAAAACTCCCATAAAACTCCACTCCCCTTCCCATCGCCGATTGATCAGAACCCAACCAACGATGCAGACCGTGGACCAAAGGACCCTATAAAAAGGAAGCCATTTCTTCGTGAGCTTTCTAGCCCTATACACATCAGGGCACAACTGCCAACTTTGTCTCAAACCATCGCTATCGAAACTGTGTTGCCCAATCGCCTCTCAAGGAGCGTACATTGGTGGTAGCCGGTTATTGGCCATCTCTTGCTTCGCCTTTTCTTTTTCGGCGCGGATTCGGGCTGCCTCGGTTCCATCGTCAGCAATAGCAATCTCCTTGAACCAAGGATGCTGCAATGCTTCTTTTGCCGTTATCCGGCGGTTAGGATCATAGACGAAAATTTTCTGGAGAAGATCTAGGAACAGTTTCAAGAAGTTGCTGGTTGTGGGTATAATCTCCTATCTTATTGTCAGCGCTGTTGTTTGACAACCGACATTGAAGACTCACATCAAGTCTCTTCATGGCCTTGACAAATCTGCGAGACGCACGAGTCGTGTCTGGTGTCGGGTAGTCGAGTTTTAGGCGCTTGAAATACCTATGGAATCTGTCAGCACCCCGACTTCATCTCTTCGTGACAACATCAGTGAACCTACTTGGACGCAGGATTCCCTCCGGTTCTCGTCATCCGATTCACCTGCTGAACCAGCGGCGAGTCAATACGAGCATTTACAACCGCTTCCATCATTGCCAAGTGCTCAAGATTATCATGCGTCTGGAACAATGCATCGCCAGTGAAAAATTCCACTAGAATGCAACCGATGCTCCATATGTCGCATGGATACGACCAACCGAGGCCGAGGATGATTTCGGGAGCACGGTAATGCCGCGTGGATACGACCGAGGAGTGGTATTCGTCTTGGAACGTTGCTGAACCAAAATCAATGAGGCGGATCTCCGTGTCCAACAGGACTTTCCGTTGCGTGGCCTGGCGACTGACAGTCGTCGAAGAAGATGGAATCTTGCGGTTGTACGTGAAGGTTTGGTATTCGTTCTGGCAGAGCAATATATTCTCGGGTTTGAGATCGGTATGAATGAGGTTGAGATCGTGGAGAACTTGTAACGTCAGCAGAGGATGTATACCAGACAACAAGGTCGACTTACAGGCCACACTGGTGAACAACTGTCGGGCAAAGTTCTGAATCTGACTGTTGGGGAAAGGGACGAAGTTGTTGCTCTTCAAGAAATCGAACACGCTCTGTCCGAGGAGGTCCATAACGATACAGATATGGCCCCTATAGTCAAAGCAATCGCGAAGATGGATACAACGATTCCGGTTCTCCGGGTCGTTGATTTTGAGAGTCGCCAGCACGCGTAGCTCGATCTTACTAGCGTCGCGATACTTTTGCACCGATCGAATGATCTTGATAGCAACGAGTTTGTTTCGCCTCTTGTCGAGGGCCTGGACGACTTTGCCAAAGGTTCCCTGGCCGAGAAGTCGGTTCATCTTGTCTGAGGGGTACTGTCAGTTTCCATTCGATCGTATGGATTTTCTGCGGTCTTCAACACTCACATCGGTCCGTCAGGTCATTGTCGGGAACCACAATGTAATGTCCGTCGTCGTCGTCGACTCGAACATTTCTGTTGTGCACGGCCTGTGAAACGATTAGAAGAGTACAAGCTTGTTGTTCAGAGGGGAAAATCTACATCTGGTATGACCTTGACGTGAACCTCGTTTGCCTTCTTTGGGGGGTATGGAGGCGGCTGATAACTGGCGAAGGCATCTGTGAGAGCCTCACGCCGCTTTGCTTCGTTGGCAATCTGTTGCCGGGTGGTCCGTTTTCTCTTTTGACCTGGTTGTACTTCATAGTCGTATTGCTGTCCATTTGACGACAGGGAGCCTAGTGAGGTAGCGGCAGTGGTGTGGTTGGCTGAGTTTGTCCGGTCGCTAGATACAGTCGATTTGCTCGGCGAGCCATGCTGGCGGGGTGTGTGGGTGTTGTAAACGGGGTCGTAGCGTGCGGGTTCGTCGTCACGTCTCCGTCTCTTTGCTGTGTGGCGAGGCGCAGAATCGGTCGAGGTCGTGATGCCATTTGAGTGGCCGTCCACCAGGGTAGGAGCCGAAGATACGGGGGCTGCCTCTGGTTCCGGAGTATCGTCAATCACAATAATCTCCTTTGGCAAGCCGTTTTTGTAGAAGGTGTTCCAGTCAGGTTCCCGAGATCGCCGCCTCTTGCGAACTGACCGAGGCTCCGGCACAGGTTGGGCCTGGGCGGTCGCCGGCATTGCGGTGTAATGACTGTCTGCGAGTGGTGGAAGGGTCGCAGGCTCGACGTGTCTGACAGAACTTGTTGACGAGCCGCCGCTTATTCCATTTGTACCGGATTGACTGGACGACGAGGAATAGGCGGTAGGAGAGGGAAAACCTATTCGAGAAGAAGCGGGGAGGATTGAACTGGCCGCCGAGCGGTACAGCGAGGTATTTGCTTGCGGGTAGGCTTGGTGCTGGTGGTGGGAGTATGGAAAGTGGTGCGGATTATAAGGAGGCAGCGTCGCTGTTGCAGTTGTCGGGGTCGACATTGTCGTGCTGTCGACCACCTGCAAAGGGCGACGTGATGGCGACGAAGAGGAAGATAACCAGTTCGAATGGACGTGGAGGTGATGCGCAAGACCTGCCGGGGAGTGAAGGGCAGAGCCAGACACACTGCCTTCTGTGGAGGTGGGTGCTGGCTCGGTCGCCAAACTTCGGTCGGCACCAGCGAATCTGGCTAGCAGCGCCGAGGCCTAGAGTCTGCAAGAAGTCTTCGACGTCGAGGCCTCGAATTTGTTTTCTTCGACCCAGGCTGCAATCGCCGAGTGAAGAGGAAATTCACAGCACTCGTTGCATTGGCTTGACAAGCAGGATGGAACAGTGAAAATTAAACGTCGTAGACGCTAGAGTGGAGGATAGGTGGTCAGGGCCTGGGTGCGCTCGCAAGTTTTTGGAGCGGGTCGATGAGGATTGGAGGGTGCCTGTTGGTCCGTAGTGGTCCGCGGTGCGCGTTTGTGGCCACTGCCCAGAAGGGGTCCTGGACTTTGGGGGTGAATGGTGCTGCGCTGCGCCGGATTGAGCGGTTGATTGCCCGACAATGTTTCGGTTGAGGGTCAGGGCGAGCATTCACTGAGTGCGGTTTTTCGCTGGCACCAACAATAGGGGCCCCCAACCCGTGTGATAGAATGACGAGTTTACCTTGGATGAAAGAAGCCGTAACTTCAATAGACCGTATCTTGTGTGTCGGGCCATGGAAGACACCAAACCTGGAACTTCCTACACCCTGGCTTCGTCGCGGCAACACCAGTGCAGCGACACCCCTCGACAACTCGGCAGGTTCCTCCTCAGATTGGAACGCTGGCGGCGTGTTTTGCTGCGGCGGCACAAGCATGACACAGTGTGGAGCACTGTATCGACATGGGTGGTCTCTCACGCCCTCTTCGGGTGGCGCTAACAAAGTCCATGGCGGGGTAACGGAAAGAAACGCCCACCCAGCATTTTAGCGCAATAGCGCCTCCAAGCTCTTTGGTGAGGTCGACTTGTCACGGGCATACAGTGCGTACAACACAGCAGTCCCTAATTTCTCACCCGCGAGCCCCGCCCCTCCTCCATTCTCACATCCAACTCAAACCCCGAAATCACACCCAAATAATAAACCGGCACGCTGACCAGTTGTGGCCCTCAACCAGCATCGCCCATATTCCTTTGGGCCTAGCGCGCAGCAATGCGTTGCCGTGGGCTGCCGTGGACTGTCGCTCGGATAAACCATCTCAACCACCTGCCTGATCTTCCCGGAGCGTCGAGACATTTTGCATGCGGCAGGCGGATTTGGTGCCTCCCTTCAATATCGTCCCTCGGCTGCGTCAAATGTCGATATTAATTCCACCAGTTTTCCCTTGCTTTGCTCGGCTGCGATGCGTAATGTGCAAGTCTAGGAAATCACTGTACGCCACTGCGCATCATAGGATGCTGTTCTCTGGGCAATCCATCCCCGTCTGTATTTTCAATATCAACATGTTTCGCTCAAGTCTACGGAGTGGGAGCATGCTGGGGGCGGGACTTAACGAGAGACAGATCCAGTGGTCGGCCCACCCAGCTCTCTTTTTTGCGCTCCTTGACATCACTGGGAACACTCCTGCTGCGCGGTGCTGCGCTGTTGGCGCATCGTCATTGTCAGCAGCACAGCCGCCCCTTCGTGTTGAAATCCACGTTGAGAGCACCAAAGCAAGTGCATTGCACACTCATTTCCGATAGCACTGGAAACTGCAATCGACAACGACATGATCCGGGAAATAGCATCGCATCAGGCTCGAACCGGACACAGCAAAAGCCGCCCGTCGACACGCGTGTTTTCATCCTGGCGACTCGTCGTCCAACCCTCCAGCTCCCTCTGGCGACTCATCCACCAATGGGACGAACGCAACGTTGCTTAACATCGTGGGATATCACCCTGAGAGTCCAGGCACCGCGAGGATGGCCAAATCCGCTGCTGCAGACGTTGGTTGGCTAGACCACTGCACGCTGCATGCCGCGTTGAGGAGGCACGCACAGTGGAAGCAACCAGTTCGGCTCTCAACATGAGCAAGCACTGCTCATCGGCGCCACATTTACTGTTAGGGACCCGAGAAAATGGGAACAGGGTGGTGTTGGAGATTTGGTCACTTCATCAAACTTTCAGTCGCGGTAAACAAAGCCACTCAGGGGCATCTGACTGGCCAGCATTCCGTGATCTATTCTGCTCGTTCGTGGGGTAACTAGAATCCCCCATCCCGAGAGGGGCAGGCTCTGCTGGCGTGCAGCCCCGCAGGCGGCACGGTGGTCAGCCCGGCGTTTGTCGAAACCGCGCGCGCTTGATCACAACGCCGATAACTAGTAAAATGTTGGTCGAGAGCGTCCTGATCCCAGGCGTCTCTACTCTTTGGGGGCAAGCTGGTCAGTTTGATTTCGAACTGCTCCTCCAGATTGGCGGATCAAGGGCAAGACGCTTGATGGCCTAGGGAGATTCCTCGTTTGACAACCAAGACGACACCCAATCCAACGATGGCTGCCGAATCCTCATATCCATGCAATGCAAAGAGATACGATCTAGCGCATTCCCGCATGCGTTGCGAGCGGAGCATGTCTTTGTCGGGGAAACCGCCAGTTTCGAGCCGAGCGACCCCGCGACCAGCGACCAGAGAGAGGGTGGGCCAGCGAGGGTCCTCTGTTTTTTCTCTGCAATAAGACATTCCTCGCCTCCTCAGTTTGTGTGACGGACCAGGGAAAGCCGTGTGATCTGCCAGAGTGCAGCCAGCCATGCGGGAGCGCAGAATTCCAGCTGTCAGGCACAGAAAGACAGCCGGGGTCTCATCGAGACATGGGTTTCGCGAGGGTCTTGCCCCGACTAGCCCGGTATATGTGAGGGAGCACTTGAAGTACGACCTGGTTGCAAGAGGCGTTCCGGTGGTGTCTCCGGCGCAGCATTGAGCTGCGTTGTACGCCCCCAATGACCCTCGACCTAGTTACTCTTGGCAGGTAGCCCGGTGAGCCCCTCTCCAACAAGTGCTCAGAGAGTTGACTCGCTGGATCCGGCTCCAGCGTTAACTGCTATTCGAAGCCCCATGGGCAGTTCTTCGGATACGGTTCGTTTTCATTCCGGCGTAACAAAGTCACAGGTGCGCACTATTTGCTTGCCTGGTCAGTCGGAATGCACTGTGATGATCTCTGCCCCTCGACGCCAGTGGCCTGATAGGGCCAAGGGAATGACGATGGGCTTTGGCAAGCAGGTGGCGATATACTAAATGTCGCCACGCCTCGATGATGGAGGGACGGCATGCAAACGACCACGGGGCCGCCGCGGGGTTCGAAGCCCCTCAGTTGAAGAAAGTTCTTGTCTGTACCCCGCGTGCCCGCTTCAAGTCGCTTTTTTACCCCCTTGCGACGTCGTCATCTGGTCGTCCCAAGCTCGTTGCATGGTGACAATGATTTTTAGGTCGGCTCCGCGACGTCAGGATGAGTGTTTTGCCTGGTCGTGTTTACGCTACAGTGATTGAATGACACCCACCCATTGCGCCGACTTTGCCAAAACAAAACGCCAAGGCCAAACGGATGTTCCCCTGGACTAGACGATTCAGAGAACTGCCGTTGCATAAAGCCATGAATTAAACACGATATATCTGGCGTCTGTCAGTGTGTCGTGTCTGTCTGGTCAGTGCTTGTCGCACGGCCCGAACACCCCGCGAAACTGAGAATGGTCGGCTTCTCGCCGCTTCCAGAACAGCACCACTCAGTGAGCTACTAGAAGCAGCAAGACTTGCACGCTGTGCCTCTCTCTCACTCAGAGTCTCTGCGTTATTACTCAGCCTGAACCAAGTCAGGGGCGAGAGAGAGAGATCAGAGACCGACAAAAGAAGTGGAAAAGGATTTGCGACTGGTCTGACACTGTCGCGTTTTACGGAAACAACACCGTGCCGCATCCAATAGTTATCTCAGCCTCAAACATTGGCCGAAGGGGGTTTGGAAGTGCATTCAACCTTTAACTAGACCAGAGACGGCCAGCCCGGCCCCTTTTTCTAGTCTATATGAATCATTCACTCGTTTGTTCCAATCCATCCAAGGCGGCGCAGAGAAAAAAACACCGGCCAGAATTTATTGTGTGACCAACTTATCATGCGGGTAGCTAGTGCATCGGGTCGATCGATTTCCGGTATATTCACACCTACACATGAGAAAGAAAGAAAAGAAAGAAAAAGGAGAGAAAAACATCCCCTCTGTTATATCATACCAAGTCCACACCCCTTATCCACCAGCATAACTTGAATCGTGCTTCTGTATTCTTTTGTCCTCCCAGCCATGACGTGCGATAGTTCATGCAGAGCCCAACGGTACCAGCCGGTGCTCGCTCGCGGAATCTACACGGCGTCACCAGAACACCAGAACATCAGAGAGCTAGTCACGAGACGGAACAGTATCAAGTCAAGTCTGGTAGTCTAGTCTCCACCCGGTTCCGACCCCACGGTATTGGTGCTCATGTCGACGGGATGTTAGCCGTCGGATCTCTGTCTGGGCGCACTGCCTTCTACTCTACCTAGGTAGTTGAGGTCCCCCTAGTATCTATATAGTCTCTGTCCTGTAACATTCTCCCCCTACATAAGCGTGAAGTTCCACTGCACGGGAAAAGCGCAAGGCAAGCAAGCCAGCACAGCCTGCCCCCAGCCTCCAGGAAGAAAGGGTTCTGCCGTCAAACTTTAATATGGGTAGGGAAAACGCAAAAAGGGGCTAGTGCATGCTTGACTCGACTGTTCGCGCAACTTCCTCGACAGGAAGAATATCACAGAATAAGATCGTAATGATCACCACAGGGATGAGAGAACTTAGCAAAAATAAAAGCAAAGGCAACGGGTATCTCATAGCAAAAACAGAAAATAACCTGGGCATATATGTGGCTTTGCTACCTACAGTTGCCCCTCCCTGAAACCAAACTCCATCAGATACCTCGGTTGAACACCACCAGTCCTCCTTCGCCCCCCTTTCCGTGAAACTCCTCCTCAAGGCTATCTCCTTTGACTTTTTGTCGTTGCGGGAACGCCGCCAGCGCGAGCGGTAGCACAGCGTAGCTGGTGATGAGGATGAGGCCGAGGTTAACAGGCATGGTGTAGCGGGGGTTTCGTCGCAGCCACTCGCCACGCTGCAGGCGGACGAGGATCAGGGGCGGGATGATCATGATGGGCGAGCTGTTGAGGACACGGCTGAGAGCTGTTTCAGCGACGGCGAGTGTGGCTGCCTTCTTGCTCTTGCCGAGGCTTGCAACCTCGTTGTCGGATTTATTGTTATCAGTGGCGTCGGCAGCCTGTTTCTCTTTGATGGCTTCAGAGACGACCGGGAAGACGTCGATTCCTGTGCGCATCTCTTCGCCGCGCATGAGGAAGACATTTAGGAAACCAGCACTAGCAACAGCGGCAAAGGGCACGAGCCGGCCAAGCACCAGACGTGTTGATGGCGACACGCGCTTAAGGCGCGGGACGAGGCTGTTGAGGCCCACAGCCACAGAGCATGAGGCACCAACAGCAAGGAAATATGATTGGGCAATCTTAGACCACGAGAGCGGCGAGGATTTGTTGGAGTTGGAGTAGTTGATGGCCACGTTGAGAGACTGGTTGGCTATTTGCCAGGTAATCGTTCCACGGTTCTGTTGGCAGAGCCAGACTGTCAGTTAACGTCTCGCAATACGAGATAGCAAAGAGAAAAGGAGTGCCTTACACCAAGGTTTGGTGTCAACATGCCAACCGTCACAACCAAGTTGGAGAGCACAAAGCAGGACATCCTAAACGGCAGGAAGACCGGTTCGCCGGTATCTATGACCGAATTTCCTGTAAGCGCGAGTATAGGTAGTTATCAAGACCATGTAAGCCTTACCGGGATGCAGCGTAGAATCGATAATCTTCTTGGCCCTCCAGAGCTGAGGTGTCATCTCTTTGGTCTCGCCAGTCTTGTATGAGATGAGCAGCTTCTTGGCCTGTTCGAGCCCGGTTTTGCCCACGAGAAGAGTGCTGCGAAACGACAGAAATCAGCACGCTGCTTCTCCTCGCGTCGATATATCCTTATTTGGCTGGAACTATTCCACTGTAGGAACACCATCCTGCCTTGTTCTCGGTGCCAATCTCGCTATATTTGCCATTGGGCTTCCTCACCTCGGGTCCGTAATTCCCACCGTATGCCTTACACGTCCCCAGTATGTGTTGAGGTCATACTGAGACTCGGGGAGCGCCCTCGCGCCGGGGAGAGAGGCCGACATTGTATCACCAGACTGGAGGTTCGGTCGCTTCTCACAGAAGCTGAAGCGAAAAGCGGGACCTCAGGCCGAGGATTTTACGTCGGGAAGGGTTTGTCGGCCCTACTCTTGCAAGCCGGGCTCGAGTTGCGACCGAGGAGCGTTTCCCCGAGTGATTGACCTGGGGTTCGTGTTCCTCGAGGTGAGGCAGGCGGTGAACGGGCACAATCAGTAAAGCGTCGGATCTTTAGATAGTGGCTCCGACCTCGGTGTCGCACAGCTGCGGGTTACGGGGGTACAGCGGGGCGCTTCCCGATGACTAACTACTAAAGCCGCTGCTACCCCAGACTCACCCGGGCTCGAGGGCTGCTCGTTTTAGAGAGAGAGCCCATTTCATGTTGGCAGAGGGGATCGTGAGAAAAGTCCGCAAAGGCAAGCTTGCCTGTTGAGGCATGCTAACCAAGGCCTAATACACACGCTTCCTTTTGTGGGAAGAAAGCCCATTGAGCAACTCACGTAAAGCACTATTCGCCCTACAAGGTAACCCGCCTGATTCAAGTGTAGCGTCTTTCCCGCCAAATCCGTTCTGATTCTACTTCGTACTAAATCCAGTCTTCTCTAGACACACGAGAGTGTCAACAAGGAGTGCCAGATGGGACTGCAAAAAGGACGAGTCGGAAGACGGTCTAGGGCGAGGTCGCCCGGCGTGATTGTATGAGTTGGGTGTTTCGGAGACGGGCAGCGGATTCCCCGCTCTATTTTATACACCAAAATAAGACACCCCTCCCCCCCCATGTACCAGCCAGCTTAGTACAAGCTTCGCGCAGGAACACACAACACTCCCCACGACTCGATTGTCCAACCAAGATCAGCAAACACTTGCAAATCCCGATGAGCGTTTGTTTGCATGGTGAACCCAGCCATGTAAAGAGCACAGCTTCACAAAGCTAGCAACAACCAAACAGAGAGCTTCTTGAGGCAATGGCAGAGCCAAGTCGTGCACAGCGACTGCTGCGATCGCTACCTTTTTCCGCATCGACGACGCCGTTGCAGGCCTTGACATACCTGCTGGGAATCTCGCTCTTCAGCATCTCGTTCCTCGTCTTCCTCAACAGCAGCGTGTCCTTCGTCATCACCGACCTAATTGGCGTCAAGGATGGTGTCGGCGACATTGTCGGCACACTCGGCTTCGTTGACGAGATTGTTGCCCTGATCGCATGTCCCATCTGGGGCTTGATCTCCGATCGTAGTGGCGTGCGCTTCGTCGCGGTTACAGGCTACACGGTTATCGGATTGTCGCTGTTTCTATTCGTACAGGCTGGCAATGTGTACCCGCAGTTACTACTCGCGCGGGTTTTCTTCGCTGTGGGAGCTACGGCGTCGTGAGAATCCCGCGCACAGAGCAAGACAGGATGATGGCTAACTCGGCATGACGACAACACAGAGCGACCATGGTTACGGCCATTCTTCCCTCTTTAACCGACGAGTCCGGTCCCGCTGCTGAGACAATCCCAAAGCCGCCGTCAACGCCCCGAACAAGTGTGGCGCTTTCGCTCGACTCTGAGGTCACCATCACCCCCGAGCGCTTCCGCAACAGCAGCGTCAGTACACAAGCAGAAGCCGAAGTTAGGGAGCTGCCGTCCAGGTTAAATTCAAGAGGAAACCCGCCGGTTCTGGCCGGATACGTTGGCTTGTTCACAGGCTGCGGTGCACTCGTCGCCCTTACCCTGTTTCTCCCATTGGCCTCGCGGTTCGCGCCGATCGAAGGAGTCACTATGGCGCAGGCGGTACAGTACAGCTTTTACGTGGTTGGCACCGTATCGTTCCTGGTTGCCATCTTCGTCTTCTTTGGCTTGCGTGGTCTGAACGGCGAAGAGGGCAAGGGCTTGTGCACCCTCCTGGGACTTTGGGGGACGGCTCCCGATGGTTCAGGTTTGAGGCAAGTCCGTACTCCCAAGAACGTGAGTATCCCGCCGAACACATATTTCTTTGTCTGATGCTGTCCGAGGCCATCGTCCCCTACTGGTGTCTCCTGAAAGACTCGATTCGCCTCGGCTTAACCGATTCTGAGATTGCGCTTGGCTACCTTGGCGGCTTCGTCGCGCGTGCCTCGACCGTGGCCATTTCTCTATTTATGCCGCTGTTCGTCAACACATTCTTCATTGACAATGGCTTTTGCAAGGGTTCACCCCACGACCCAAACGACAAGCTCAAGGAAGAATGCAGAAAGGCTTATATCCTAGCATCGATCCTCACGGGAGTTGCCCAACTTATGGGCATCATTTGCGCGCCAATTTTTGGCTATCTGTCCAGCCGCCCCGGTAAGGTGAACTACCCGATCATCGTTGCCACTATATTTGGCATCATCGGCTACATTGCGTTCCCACAGCTCCCGAGCCCCGAGTTTGACAACAAGGATGGCCGTGGGGGTACGCCTATTGTTTTTTTGTTTGCCACACTCATCGGCATCAGCCAGATTGGCGCCATCGTCTGCAGTTTGGGTTCGCTGGGCCGTGGCGTCCTGAAAGCCGATGTGATCAACGTCTTGACGGGGCCTAACGGCGACCAGGAGACGTTGATCGAGGCAGCGGATGGGCCCGGTGATACTGCGCCGCTGCTAGAGAGCTCGGACGTTATCCCAGAGGACACGGTATCAAGAATTCGACTCAAAGGGTCTGTTGCCGGTGTCTACTCGTGGTGTGGAGGAGCCGCGATTCTCCTCCTAACAAAACTGGGAGGGTATTTGTTTGATAAGTGGAGCACCGGTGCGCCGTTCTACATGATGGCTCTCTTCAATGGTATATTACTACTGGCGAGTCTGGCTATTGATCTGGGTAAGACGAGGAGAAACAGAGCTGTTTTAGCTCTCTGATAACACACACCTGATGGCACTGTCCAGGAGCAAAATGACATAAAGAATTTGTATTTAATATACGCCACTAGGGAATAGGAAAACAGCGAGGGCGACCTCTAGGTACCTTGTAAAGACGGCGGATACATGGCGGCGTCTAAGGAACAAATGAGGGTCCTAAACTAAGCAATCAATCAAGCAACCTCTCCGCACTTTGCGGTGGACGATCGAAACTAGCTGGCCGTCTACGCAACGCAATACCTACCGCATAACCGGGTAACTCCCCATTCATCTTGCATACTGTCAGACTTACGGAGAAGCGTCGCAGACGCAACAAACACGCCGCTCCGGATACGGAGGAAACGACTCATACTCGTATCGATGATGTCCAGCCTCGCATAAATCACCACCTACCTGAATCGCCTTCCCCGGTCCAGCCATTTGGTCTAGAGGACCAACTGAACTACTCACAGCAGCCGCAGTAGTAGTACTAGTAGCAGACCCCTCCACCACAGCAAAAGCAGCCGTCTTCTTAATATTATCTTTTTCTGTTTCTACTCTTGTATCTTTCCACCCCCCCCGCTGGTGGCAACGCCTCACTATCACTACGATGGCCGCTGTTATCCCCGCTATTCAAAGCCGACTCATCAGCCTCGTATCCCATGGAAGACACCGAGACTGGAGAGGAAGGAGTCGAGATTAGACGGGGCGACACCGAGCGAGGTGAAGGAGGCGCCGTGGGGAGCGTGAATTCACCTTGCGCCGTGAGCGGGGAGGTGTGTGGGGCGAGGAGAGGTATGTTTTGGAAGGAGGAGCCTTCTCCAAAGGAAAGGGGGCGGGAGCGGCATAAGGGGCAGAGAGTTGGGCTGGCGGTGCTGGCGGTAGCGGTGGGGGGAGGCAGGAGAGGTAACCGGAAGAGGGAGGAACATGGATTGTTGGATCCAATGTTCGTAGGAACATGCCTTGGGGTTTGCGGGGAAGCAATGGGTGCAGGGGGTGAGTTCCATAGTGAGTTGGTCTTACCTTGTTTACCTTAGGTGCCTTGTTACCCTTACGATGATAGGGTCAGTGGAACAGGAGCGAGTAGGTTGGGGAGAAGTGAACAGTGACGACCAGAATCGAGACTCTGCTCCAGATAGTTTGTCCTGCTATGTTCTTCTCTGCCCTGCACACCCGAGACACCTGTTTGAAAGCGTGGCAAAACTCTGTGATCAGAAATTTCGTTTATATAACTTACTTCGGTGGTCTCAATTTGCGGATCAGTCGGAGTAGTATTTCCTAACATGGGTGCTGTGGCTTGAGAACAAAGAGTTTACAAAGGGCAACAAGGACGATGGTACTGCATTGGAGGCTCAGCAAGACAATAGACGGGCGGTATTGTTTTGCTTGTCCAACAACTAGGAAGAGTCTGGTAGAGAATATTGCTGTCCTGTCTCCATCCAAGCCACCAGGAGAAAACCCCGTCTAGCTCGCTTGGTTGTATCCTGGGCAGTCAGTCACAAGAAGTCCTCTGATTGCTTGGGTCACATCGGACATGTCTACCAACGACATTTCTAGAATACCAGCCCGACTGTGATAGCCAGGCAGACCCGGCCTCGTCCCAGATCCTCAACTGCGAGGAACGAGAAACCCCACTGGCGGGTCTGTCATACCACTCATCCGCCGATTCCGGAAAATGCCATCTCAAAATCTTGCAAGGGCTTCGAGGGTTTCGGGCCTTTATCCGCGATCGTGAGACCACTGATGATGAAACTACAGGAGGCGGCTCCAGGAACTGCTGGACATTTCTACCAGATATCGTCATCTCGCCCATCACCTTTGTCACCTGCACGAGTACGGTTGGGCGCATGTTCACCATGTCAAAACCTGACATTGAAAGTACCAAGTCTACCAGTACAGAGATGTCAAACGAAATGAGCCACCGTAGAAGCGCGATCCCGTTTTGTCCCCTGCCCAGTGGCCATCCATTTTCCGGAACACATGCGCAGCCACCATAAAAACCAGTGGAGAGACCAACTCGACATCAATTGACCAATTCTCTTGTTTTTTCCGCGGAACCGACCCAAACATGTTGACGGCCCCCTTTCCGCCATTACCGCCCTGGAAACTTCCGCAGACCCTAAGAAACGTGCGTTTGCCTAACGGCACAAGTGCCAAAGCCTTCTGCGTATTCAAGCGGCGGGTATCTATTTGCCCAAGCTGGGGAACGCTGACTCGTCGCTCGGATTCACAGGGGCCGACGGGCGGTTCTCCTTGTTTGGGGCACCACCGCGACCACCGCGGAAATCTCCACGGGGAGCGCCACGGCCACGGCCACGGGCACCATCACCCCGTCCGCCACCACGGCCACCACGACCGCCGCGGCCAGAACGCTCGGGCTCAATGTAACGGTTGTCAATCTCAACGAGCTGCTTGACCTTGCGCTCGCGTTCACGCTTGGCCTTGCCGCCACTGCCAGCAAAGTAGTCGTCATCATCATCCTTGACGAGTTCCTTGACAGCACCCCACTTCTTCTCCTCCTTGACACCCTCATTGGCCTTGCGAATGGCGAGGCCGGTCGACTCGAGGGCAAGCTTCTTCTCGGCCTGTTGAGCGAGGTACTGGTCGAGCGTGATGTGCTTGTCCTCCTCTTCTTCCTCGGGCTTGTCGCCCTCGGCAGCGTCGTCGGCCTGCTTCTCGGTCTTAGCGATTTCTTCGCCAGCCTGCTCGTCCTTGAGCTCAGCAGAGCCTTCGGTGGCACCCCAGCCTTGAGCAGCGGCTTTCTCAGTATCACTAGGCACCATTATTAGAATTCTTCCGCAAATATAGGACGTACGGTCATCTTACGTGATGCCAGTCTTGCTGTGGCGATCGTCCTGGGTGCGGGGGTACCTGGCTCCCCGGCCTACATATCATCGTCAGTGGACAGGACTCCGGCCCGAGACCGGATGTAAACTTACTGCCGCGGCCGCGGGCACCATATCCGCCCCGAGGGCCATTGCCACGAGCCTCATCAGTGGGCTTACCACGGTTGCGATCGTGGCCGGCGTTACGGTCGCGGAAAGCTGTAATTTGTCAGCAAGCAAGTCACCGAGTTGGGACCAATGCAATATACCGGCCTCATTGCCGCTCACGGCGCCACCCCGGCGGCCGCCAGAGACAGCAGAAGCCTTGGCAGGGGCATTGCCATCGGCGTTCCTCTTGACGGTATGGGTTGATGTCTTCTCGACAGTCTTCACCGGAGCGGCGGGACTATCAGAATCGCCCTCGACATCATTGCCTGGAATGCCGAACACGTATTAGCTGACTATTTTCCTGTTGCACGTGTGGAGCAAGCGAGCGAGCGAGCCAACGCTTCCGCCGTTCATTGTTTTTTTTGGGGCGCTGGTTTTCGCTGGTTCCGTTCGGTGGGTAAAAATTAACTAACCGAGGAGATCAAAGAGATTCTGCGAGCAAAATAGACGAGTCAGTTTGCAATTCTTCCAGAAAGCATGGAGGCGAAATCCAATCGCCGAATCGTAAACCTGGCGCGATTGGCAAAACTGGGTTCCGCCAGGGCGAGGTTGGGTCGAGATGGCGAGGGAAAGGCTTCGGATGGGGATTTTGCGAAAAACTAACCTTGGAGGCGACCGACATCTTGTCGCCGTTTGGTTTTCGCCCTTCAAGGCGTAAGTGGTTTGTTCGGCCAAAAGCTCCGGGCGTGGAGTTGAAGGGTGTTTATGAGGGGCCGAAGAAACAGCGCCTAGCAATTCATGCCCTGTGGTGATGCGTTTTTCCTCCTTGCCGACGACGGATTTCACTGGTTGGTCGTGTCAACGGCGAAAGATTTGAGATTTCGCTTGTCCTCTGGCCCAATTCCTGTTCGCAGATAATGCACGGATCACCTGCGCCCCACCCAGCCAGCGCCACTTGTTGCTTAGCCGACGTTTTTCCTTTTCGAAATTTCAGTGCGTCGAAATTTATTCTTGTTTAGGGCTACCACCTTTAAGTCGCGGAAGCGACAGTCGTTTGCGCTCGCGGTCGAAGAAACTGTCACGGCGACACAACGAGCACCTGTAGAAGGAGAGTCGGAATCGGCGCAAACATCCTTTCTGCATGCATCCTCGAATCTCTCGTACCAGAAACACCATTGAGTGTAGCAAATCTGCCACTCCTCGAGGGAGAGAGCATTTGCAGCCCCAAAAATTCACGTTGTTGCATGGTTGAAACGTAGATCACGGGAAATATCTCTGCTGCTTGGTAGACTCGGACACTCAAGTACACACACTCTCATGGCCCGACGAGGAGGCATTGCGCACGCCCTGCCTATGAACCCTATGAACAAGAGATAGCAACTTCAATCCATGCGATGGGAAGGTCCTTAAGTGATGAATCGGGTGTATGTCTCATGCACTGAGCTGCCAAACGGCCAATGGGTAGCCCACAGCCCGGACACGTATACATCTGTCTTAGAAGTCAAGTTTTCTGCACGACGCTGAGATTGATCTGCACTCAGACCATGTCTATGAACTAGGACGACGTCCCTGTGCAACTCATGGTTCAATAAGCTTGTTAGTATACAACATTAAAATGGATCCTTTGGCGTGGCGTGGGTTATTAAGAACGCAATTCTGTTTTGTCTCGAGCTCGGATTCAAGTCTCGACTACGTTTTTTCCTATGGAATCTCGACTCAAAATTTGCCGTAACATTCACGGCTGACTGCCTCAAGCCTGATCCTACAAACCCTCGAGGCACTCGGACTCGCCAAGTTCGATATGTCTCAGACTTTGATACCCAAGGATGGAATAACGAATGTCACCTCCTATCTAACAAAATCGTGTCTTGTTTGACGTCCTATGCTAGAGAACTACACTGTTTGATACCGGTTCCCACGCAGATAGCTACCTAGTCTACGATGGGTCCTGTACCCACCACCCTGGAGTTGATTTCCGACTCTTTCCCAAAAGTGTACCGAGTACATGTACGAGCAAGAAAGGAAACACCACCTA
>Ga0247763_1000465_pt1 | contig 24093 bp, 23 predicted proteins | sample UWRJL141409B4_FD_179926 | JGI IMG/M metagenome (GOLD analysis project Ga0247763, IMG submission 179926) | Plant litter microbial communities from Arlington Agricultural Research Station in Wisconsin, United States - UWRJ-L141-409B-4 | ecosystem: Environmental > Terrestrial > Plant litter >...
GTTTGGTCAGAGACGTCAGAAGCTCTATACCAAAAAGTCTCTGAAAATTTCTTTCACTCACTCGCTCATTGCATTACACATTGTTCCACATCTCACAAACACCCACTCACTCACTAGGAGGGCACCCAAAATGCCGATCACCATCACCGCGCCCCGCGCGGCGCGACCCATCTACACCCACACCCACTTCCACACCCACTTCCACACCCACGCCGACTCAGATTCCGACTCGGAAAGTGGCGCTCCCCTCGCCCACCCCTCTTCCGACATCGTCACCCCCGGCGAGGTCATCACCGATGACCCACAGTGGATGCGTGGCCACGGGACATATGTCTCCCCCACGACAGCTTCCATCATCTCCTCCGTTGCTGGAACCATAACCCGCACCAACAAGCTCCTCTCCGTCCGCCCCTTACGCGCCCGCTACACCCCCGAGGTAGGCGACCTCGTCGTGGGCCGCATCGTCGAAGTCCAAGCCAAGCGATGGCGCGTCGACGTGGGTGCAACACAACTTGCGGCACTCCCCCTCAGCGCTATCAACCTCCCCGGAGGCATCCTGCGTAAGCGGACCGAGACAGATGAGCTGCAAATCCGGACTTTTTTTGCCGAGGGTGATTTGCTAGTCGCGGAAGTGCAGCAGCTATTTCAAGATGGCGGTGCAGTCCTGCATACCCGGTCGCTCAAGTACGGCAAGTTACGGAACGGCGTTTTTGTGGCGGTATCCGGCATGGGCGGAGGAGGCGGCGTGGTGCGGAGTCGACGGCAGGTGTGGACTTTGGAGGGCGCCAACGGGGCGGGCCAGATCGATGTGGTGCTCGGGGTGAACGGCTATGTCTGGATCAGCAAGCATGTTGAGACGCCCGAGGGGGAGCAGCGGGTGGCGACGGCGACGGGGATTACGAACCTAGAGGAGAGTGTCAGCACGACAATGTATTCGAGCCAGAACGACAGGGTCGGCGTTGAGACGATGCGTGAGATTGCGCGGCTGAGAGGGGTGATTACGGCGTTGGTAGAGAATGGGCTGAGGGTGGACGAGGATATGGTTATGAGGGGGTATCATGAGGCGGTCGAGATGGCGATGCTGTCGCAGGAGGGGTCGGGGGATGTGTTTCTGGGAGGAGAAAAAGGGCAGCTACTAGCTGCAGCTCTAAGTAAAGCGTAGCATAGACTCGGATAGAGAAAATAGACGATGACAAACGGCTGTCCCAAGACTTTGTGGGACGAGCCATCAAAACATTCGGGTCCGGATTGGATCCATAATCAATGCCAAAGCTCCAGCTGAGACTCCGAGATAAGGAGTAGTTCTGGGTCCTCCATGGCTCTTCAAGGGTGTTGGGGGAACATGTCACTGGTTTCACCTTGATCTCAGAGTCACTACATTATAAGAGGTCCAGGGCAGTAGTTTCCAGCGAACCGCAAGTTGGTATTAAGCCCATATACAAAAGAATCCCTCGTCTGGAGCGACGCAGGCCAAAAAAATATTTCTAACCGTGTTACCCCCTGCCTCCCCTTCTCAATACATTACCGAATATATAGCTCAACATCCGTAGAGATATCGTACAGCACAAAGACAATTACTCGGCATCTCCTACAGCATGGAGATACACTATCAGAACCTAAACTTAAGATATCAAACCTTCCTCCTCTCGGTCCAGATATATCCGCTGGCCAGAACCAGAAGCCATCTCAAAAACGCACCTTTGACGCTCTTAGCACCCAGCCCGAGGAGCAGAGCCGCCCAGTACCCGAAACCTTTCACAACCGCACCGTTACGATCAAAGTTGGGCTTCTTGCCCGTCAAGCGGCGCAAGAGACGAAGCTTGCTCCAGTCATAGGGCATGTAGCGGACGCGAATAAGTCCTTCAGCCCACGACGGGGTCTCGGCAATGGTACGGGCGTGGGTAAAACAGTCGAAGCTAGCCTTACCGCGAGAGGCACCCCAGCCAGAGTCGCCAACGCCGCCAAACGGAACCGTGTTGACGGAGCCGTGGAAGTAGGCATCGTTGATAGTGGCACCACCAGATGTCATTTCGTTGAGAACTGCAGCGGTTGTTAGCAATGCTCGACTTGCGGAAAGTTTGAGTCCTACTTCTCTGGCTCTCAGTCTTGGATCCGAATGAAAACAGTGCCAGAGGCGTGCGGTGGACCGAGTTGGCAATGTTCAGCGCCTGGTCCAGTGAGTGAACTGGGTAGATGGCGAAGATGGGTCCGAACGATTCCTCCTTCATCATGGCGTCGTCGGTTGAATTGACCAGCACGGCCGTAGGCTCAATGAAGAGCTCCGTCTCATCCATATGACCACCCATAACAATCTTGCCGTTGGTATCGTCGAGCATCTTCTTGATGCGCTGAAAGTGGCGAGGGTTCACAATCCTGGCCAGGTCAGGGCTTGCCTTTGCGCCGTTGGGGAACATCTCCTTGTACGACTCTTTCAGACATTCGATAAAGGCAGGAACCGAGTCCCGGTCAATCAGGATGTAGTTCTGAGACATGCACACCTGGCCCGAGTTCATCGTCTTGCCCCACATGAGTCGCCTCGCAGCAATCTTGAGGTTAGCATTCTTAGTGACAAAGGCCGGGTTCCTGCCACCGAGCTCGAGGCAGACGGGGGTGAGTGTCTCGGCCGCCTTCTTGGCGATGATGGTACCAACCTGGGCACTGCCCGTGAAGAAAATCTTGTCCCACTTCTCGTTCATGAGGGCATTGGTCTCGGGGATGCCTCCGTTGACGACAGAGAAAGCGTTGGGGTCGAGACGCTTCTCGATAATTTCCTTGAGAACCATGGCGCATGCTGGTGCTAACTCTGACGGCTTCAGCACCGCCGTGCAGCCGGCACTGATGGCACCAATCAAGGGAACCAGGACGAGCTGAATCGGGTAGTTGAACGGGCCGATGATGAGCGCAGTGCCGAGAGGCTCTTTGCGGATGCGAAACTTCATCAACGAAAAGCTGGCCGGCACCGTCGGTGCGCCCAGCTTCTCATCTTTGGCCCATGTCTCAAGATGCGCAATGGCAAACAGGCAATCATTTTTGATCCAGTCAACCTCACTCAGCACCGACTCGTACTCGGACTTGTGCAAGTCCTTTTGCAACGCAGCTACCAATTGCGCCCTATAATCCTCGACAGCCCAGTACAGTTTCCGTAGTTGCACGAGGCGCCATTTCAGGTCCTTGGTCTTGTGGGTGCGGAAGGTGCCTCGCGCATTGCTGGCAATTGCTGGGATGATTTCGAGCTGTGTCGCCTGGAACTCGGGAATTGTAAAAGTAGCCGCCATCTTGAGGATTTGCTGCCGGACGCCCGGAGTTTATGATGAAAGATAAGAGAAAAATAAAAGCTGACCAGGTGAGGTCGGATGGCTGGAAAACACTCGTACGGGAGGATTGAAATCTTTATTGGCTTGGAGCCGCTACGAGCTGCTGCCCCGGATCTGAAGCCAAAGCCCTGAATGCGACCCCTCGCGCTGGCGTGGAACTGGGAAGGAGCCGAGGCACGCCGCGCCAAGCCGGCCTGTGTAGGAAGAATGGCCATTGACGATTGGCTCTTCATCCGGCCACATCCCTGTATAAGTCTCACGAAAGCCTTGCCTTTCTTGGCTGAGGCCGTCTCGCTTCCGTTCACATGCACCCAGATCTCACTTCACCTCGCACTTCACTACTCACGTCAGATGCCTCTAGTCATGTTCGCTGCGAGATGGAAGAATTTAGTGAACGTGCTCTGCTTATCCTTGGGCAGTCTAGAATTGGGGATTGGAACTACCCCGCTGCGGAGGTCGTTGGTGTCTTTTCTTTGTGCTGCCGAAACCAGGATACCGAGGCCAGTCTAAATATGCAATACACTGGACTAGCGGGTTCACGGATATCGGACGATGACAAAGGGAGCAGGGGTAACATCGAGTGCAACCAATCTCAGCCTGGATATCAACACCCGCTGCTACATCAGTCACCAGCCAAAATACATGAGAGTTCTATACAGATTTGTATGCCTACACCGGGATTCGTACACGCCTCCCCGCCAAATTGGGCTCAGCTAAGTGCCCATCAGATCCGGGCCTAGATCTCCATCAGCCGCATCAGCATCCGCTATTGATGCGGGGATGGCAAAAGTGACGCCCAACTAAGATGACATCCAAGCCGTGGTTCACGCTACCTCTGCCTTTTCGAGGACTGTTTTCCCCGCGGTGTGGGCTTGCCGACCCCCCGACGAACTACGACCGGCTCAGGAGCATCTTCAGGGGCAGCCAGCTCCTTGATCTTCTCTATACCATCAATTAACCCGCCAGCCTCTTTCTTAGCCTTGTCTATTTCATAGGCTTGTCGTCTCAAAACCGCCAGCTCGGCCTTCCGTTCTTTTGTTAGGATCCATTCCTTAGGGAACCTATGCCTGACCTTAACCTTGTGGTGACGTGTGTCGAGAGGAATATCCTCAAACGTGTCGGTGGGGTCCTGCAGATAACCGTAAGTCCAGTTCGAACTCGACGCGCATTCCCAGCCTTCCTACCTTAGCCGTCTCGATCATCTTGTTCACCATGTCCGCCAAATACCGCTTGTTCTGAGCTTGATGTTCAAAGCGCTCGCAGCTCATCTTGATGATATCGGTTGATGGGTTGTACCGAGCACCGGCAAGTTTCATGAGCTTCGACCGCTGGACCTCAGTGAGGTCAGCCAGGTCGCTTGGCGAGAACTCGACCACCACCTTCCTGTCGGATGGATGGAACTCGCCCATAAATGTCGTGTATCTGAAGCGCAGGACCTGCTGCTCGGTCGGCGGTTCGAAGGGCTTAGCGAAGTCTGTCAGGGGTCAGCCAGTTGCGCCACCAAGGAGGTACCAGTCGAGCGTACGCGACAGGAGGGGCATCTCCCACACGGCAATGCGTGCGTACTCTCGATACTCTCTGTGCTCTTCGAGCTTGGGATGAGCCATGCTCATCATGTCGTCCTCCTCGAAATCATCTTCTCCTATCTCATCCGTGATCAGATCCGAGTCGGGCTCATCCTCATTCCAAAACGCGCCCCTCTTGGGCCTCAGAGATCTTCTTAGAACCTCGGTTTCTTTATGCATAGCCCTCCCGCTTTCCAGGAGACTTTCCTTGATCTCATCGGGGTAGTCCTTGAACGGTTCCTTCGCTATCGATTCGAATTCTTTGAGCTCGTCCTCGGATAATTCTCGTTGATTGGAAATGTAACTGATGAGTTCACTGAGTGAGTCCCTCGCGGCCCCGTTAAAGCTGTCCTGGCTGTCCTCGCTCGTTTCCTTAGTCTCGTCGGAGCGTCGCGAAGGGGTTGTTGAAAGGACGCGGCGTGCAATCAGGGCTTGCCTTGCAGCCCTAGGGGCTATCCTAACCAACGGGACATGGCTGCAGGCCCGGAGACTCAGCCGGAGCGAATTGGCCGCGACAGCCATCCCAATTGTTCGTGTGGGCAGATGTCGTTGGCCTGGCCAGAGCTGCGTCGCCAAAAAAAATTGGTATTCGCAGGAGCTGTCAATCGGGCTCTGGCCTGCAGCTCGACCCACATGTACCGGGCCCACTTTTGTTGTGGCCCAAAACCGTCGCCCCACTACTTCCGAATTCTTCTGACATTCACCTGAGCCCTCTGCCGAAGTTTAGCCGCCTCACCGCGCAGTGCACGGACGTTTACGATAATCATTCTGCTATACGAATACGATGATAAGGTACATACAACCTGACTATATTGAGTTCACCACTCCCGTGAACCACTTTGATACCCCGAAAAAGCGTCGCAAAACCACCAGAGCGGCATTCCGACGCAACAACATGGAGAACGACCCGCGGAACGTCAAGAATCGGCACTGCTTCGTGACTGTCGGGGCAACGGCGGGCTTCCGTCAACTCATCGAGAAAGTGGCCGATCCCACTTTCCTGGCGGCGCTGGAGGCAATGGGCTTCGGCTCTCTTGCTGTCCAGTGCGGCCCCGACCACGCCTGGTTCAAGGCGAAGCTTGCCGAGCTTCACAATTCCGACAAGCACGGCATCACGGTCACCTCCTTTGCGCTAACCAACGACATGCGCGACCACATGTTACTAACGCGAGGCGTGCGCGGACAGCAATTACCCGGCGCCGTCATCTCTCACGCCGGTAAGTATTCTCCCATCCCGCTCACCTGAGATCAATTGCACTGACGCCCGTGGGTAGGCACGGGAACAATCTTGGAGGCCGGCCGGTACAAGGTGCCGTTGATTGTCGTGCCCAATCCGACTCTGGCCGACAACCACCAGGAAGAGCTCGCCGAGTGCATCGCCGAGCAGAAATGGGGTGTCCACGGGCGCCTCGACGAACTAGCCACCGCCCTCCAGGAATCCTGGGACCAAGTGGAGCAAGGTCAGCTCTACAGCCTGCCGCCGTACTCGGACCCGCCTTTCCCTGTCCCGGAGCCGGATCGGATCACGATTTTCGATTGGATGGTGCTAACCTGTTACCCAGAGGAGTTTGAACGCCAGCAGCGCCTTTTGGATCTCGGCCTGGCCGACCCCTTGCAGCCACCCTTGGAGCCCGTGCTGCCAGAGGCCGAACGTGTGGAGTGGGATGAGAATCCCTATCTCTAGCGGCGCCCTCAGTAGCCCGGAACTTTGTTTGAACCTGGAGCAATGTGACCACCAGTTGGAGACGTCTCTCGGCGGATATCAGTGTGTTCGGAGCCCACAGTCATCTTGCTCGTCCTCGCCTCTCTATCGTTCTTCCTAGGTTGACGCAAGTCCCCCTGACACCATCCGGTTCCTGTCTGGTTCTTGGGTTCCCGGCCTGAAGTCATCCGCCCCCTCCCCCGGATATTGGCCCAGAAAAGCTTTTCTCTCGTTTTGTCCGGCAAGTTCTGGTTTCCTGGCAATCATGAGGCCAGGCAGTCCGTTTTGCCTGTTCTCACGTCGGGTGTCACGTGGTTGATATTCGGGTCAAGCGGCGGCCACGTTCGATTCAACAGCTGGAAGACACGGCTAAGGCGGTATTGCTCGGAGAGGACACGCACCGGGATGCAAGCAGTCAGATGATTGGTACAACTCTGGGGTTACAATGGGTTCGGTTTCGGGTTTCTTTTGGGCTCTCTTCTCGTTGCATGTCTCTAGGTCTGGGCGGTTTTCACACGGGTTACGTCGCGTTCACATTGGGTCCGATTTGGGACCGGGTCATTTGGCGTTAGGCGGAAAAGAGATACCCCTTGGGATGGAATTCGGTGCATGGCAGAGCAGGACATGGCATAGCATGGCGTAGGTAGCACGGCACAAGTCTTCCGTTGGCAGTTCGGTTCAAGGCCAACTACATTCTCAATCCTCTTCACTCATGGTACAGTCAACTACGCTCGCTAACTCACTGCAGTCCCTTGACGCCCCAAATCTTGACCGCGGCATCACCTCCCGTACTTGCCACTCTCTGCCCACCATCCACCCATGCCACACCGTACACACCGTCCTTATGAGCATTAGCCGCCTTGACCCGGCTCCCAGGTTTTGCCAGACTCCAAATATAAACATTGGTATCGAGCGCTCCGCTGGCAGCGTGCGTCCCCGCCGGATTCCACGCAATGCTAAGTACCCTCGCCGTGTGTGCAGACCATCTATCCGTCACCACATCCCAGGAGCTGGTGCTGTACACCACAATCTTGCCCGACGAATTTCCCGCTGCGAGAAGCCTCCCGTCGGGAGAGAAGGAAAGCGCCGCCACTTTTGCAGTCGAGCTGGTCAACTTCGCCACCGGGGACGATGAAAGCTTCCCGCCGCCGTCGAGCTTGTACACGTGAGTTGAGTTGTCATCCGGTCCGCCGACTGCAACGAAGGATCCGTGGGCAGCAATGGCAGTGGGTGTGAAGTCAGTGTTGAACTCGCTGACGAGTTGGTCTTTGGAATAGACTGCGATCCCGTTGTTCAGGGCGACGATAGCCCGACCGTCCGAAGCAGCGACACCCTTTGGCTGCGAGCTGAGCTTGACGGACGAGCCAGTGAATGTGCTGGCAGACTCGTCGACCACGCGGAGAGTGTCGTCCCAGGCCACGCTGTATGTTCTCCCTTGCGCTGGCGCAAGCTGTGTTACCTGGTTGGAATGCGCCGGGCCATCTACCGTACTGCCGATGCCCGTTGAAACATCCCAGCTGCAGATCCTCCCGTCGAAGCTGCCGGTGAAGAGGGTCTTCCCCTTGCCGTCGGACCCAACACTAAGTGCTGTGATGCTTTTGTTGTGGCCCTGGACAACCTTGCTCGGTTTGGAGCTGCCTTCTTTAAGGTAATTGAGATTACCGTCCAGACTCAAACTAATAATAAGCCCATCGCTTCTGCCATGTGGCCAGACAACACCAACTTGCTGATCCGAGACGCTGACAGCCCCTTCCTCGCCGATACGCCATGAGTGCACGCACTCACCCGCGTCGACATCCCATACCCGCACAGTCTGGTCTGCGCTGGCTGTAACGAACCTCTTGGAATCCTTCGACCAACTCATGGCAAATATGCTTCCTGTGTGCACACCCTCGCCAATCTGCTTCGTCGGCTCTCCAGTCTTGCCATCGTATAGCTGGATTCTCTTGTCCGCGCCAACTGTAACAAGCGCACTCCCGTCAGGACTGAAAGCAGTGCCCATGACGAACCCCTTGTGCAAGCCCGTCGCCTTGTTCGCAAACTTGAAAGGTGCGCCATGTAAGAAGCACATGGTGCTGTCGTCGGAAACAGTGGCGGCACGGAGGGGGCGCTGCTGGCGGATGGCAACAGCATTGACTACCTTGCTGTGACCGCTGACCTCGCCGACGCTGTTTCCACTGTCGGCTGTAAAACAGTGGCCGTAGCGCTCACGCCCATCACCGACAGCAATCACACGTTGGCTGTCTCCATCCCAAGCAATATCGTTGATGCGGCCCGAGATGATGGAGTACTCGCCCTTGGTGTTGACAGCCTCGACGGCATCCCACACGCGAACCTGGCCAGAGATATCGCCCGAAGCGACCCAGAAACCGGAAGGAGAGAAGCGTGCGACAGTGGTTGCTGCTGTGTGGCCTGTATACTGCTTGCAGAGGGCGGCGTTGTCGATGTTGCGGAGGAAGATGGACTTGCCGGACTAGTGATGGTTAGGATATGGCCCTGCAAGAGACCTAGCCGCGTCATGAGCTTACAGCGTAGGCTATCCGTTCGCCCTTAGGATCGCATGAGAGCTGGGTGGGTTGGCCCCGCGTCGTAGCTGGGGACGCGGCGAGTATCTGCTCGATCTCGATCGACATGGCGGAGGCGAGTCTTCCAGGAACTGGCTGGGTGTTGAGGAAAACGTTAATGCGGAACAGAGAGTAGATATCATAAAAGTTGAGATATCCAGCGGGACTGTTCCCCTTCCCCTAGACCTGATCCTTGCGTGGGAGCTCGCGTGGAGGGGTTGGTGGGGTTGCGGGGCAGCCTGCATAGAGAGCTGACGCTTAAATAGTGGCTGAAACGAGGAGCTGAAACCCACTGTGGCTGATATTATGGGGGTTCATGCTGCTAGGCTAGTTGGTCTGGCCAATGAGCGAAGAAGTCGCCATGACACTGGCGAGCTCGTCGGCTAGCTTCGGTTTCCTCCGAGCACCACAACCCCCGATTTGAGCAAACAGTATCCGACATCAAAGAAAACGGTATCTATGCCCGCCGTGCCGTGATTAGGTAGTTAATAACTTGCGGCATGTCTACCGTGTCTCTCGGTTGCAACCCCTCTCGGCGCGGGAACCCAGTGAGGAAGTCCTCTTCTATATCCGCACTCCAGGTTCTCCACCGTCCGGGGAATGTTAGTAGAGAATATAATGTGAGGGGGGTTGATTGGCTCCTACCGGTGGAGCCAAAAGCCATCTTGTTTGCAATGGTCTCTTGCTTGGTTTCAATTCCCCATTGGTCACTTATCAAGCAGGTGATCTCAGAGATTGTGTGGCTCCTCCCGTAGATGGTTATACTGTAATCGTTGTTGGCTGCTGTTCGCAGAAGACACTGACCTGAACTCACACGGTATTATACCTGCTCACCTGTTTCTTGCTGAAACAGCCAGCTCGTCAGCTTTTGCCAGCCCCTTCTCGACGACATTCCTTAGGTATATGTCCAAGTGATATTGAAATTTCCGTCTAGATACTCGGCGTCGTGCTTGCGCTCTTCTCCCCGCCGGTCTTGTGAAAACCCGAGAGAAGACGTGGTCATGAGTACTGCCCCTGATTACACAGGCTTCCTTGGAGATGTCCTATTCACGTCGGCTTCAGTCTGGCCGCTTCCCATGCATTTTCTCCTGTAATTGTGGTCTTTCTTAGACTCAACCTCCCTGCCTATAACAAAATATTACAGGTTGAAATACCAACCAACAGCTGAGGCATGCTCTTTGACAACCAATATACGCTTACAGCTAAATACCAGACGGCAACAACCCAGGTGCGTCAAAGCAATGAAATACTCATGGACTCAACCGATATGGAAAGCGGCCCAGGGATGCCACAGAAAAGCACCGCCCGAGGAAGAGACTGGGATACCTTGGGTAGGGAGTGTCCGGAGAGACATAGGGAGATATGGAAGAGCATTCAACAACATTCAAGCATAGCCACGCTGTGCCCCTTGGGAAGTGGACAGACACGCTGGAGAATGCGTGTATGCTGGATGAAGAGGACCCACTGTACTCAACTTCAGACCCAGAAATCGAACAGACAAACGTAATTAAGTTTGAATTGATCCCAGGAGTGGCCATCTTCCACAAGCGGATCGACGTGGCAGCAAGGATGGCCGTACTTCTTGAATGGGGGGAAGCAAGGTCAAATGCTAGACTGTCCGAATGGAAAAAAATTACAAAAGCAACAAAGGCGGATTTAGCAAGGGGACGGCAGCGGGGGAGTGGCATTCTTATTCTAGGCTGGACGTCTCCTATCTAGTTGTCTAGTCAGCACAATAGCACTTTGTTCTTTTACGAGTTCTCGCAGGCATTCAGGGCCGTCGATGTTAACAGTTCATGGAATCTCAGTTCTTCACATTGTTGCCAAGTGCTTCCTTATCCCGGAGTGATGTTCGGCCATTGAAAGCGTGTCATATATGGGCCTTTTAGAGTTCTGGACCTCTTCCTGAATCCGCCCACATGACAGATGTGCCGTGACATTATGTCTGCGAACAACAGCTGAGCTCAAGAACTTGGGGAACCACCAGGAAGCTCCTTGACCTTCTCCGCGAAAGTGCGCTCTGCCCTGACCCAGACACCCTCGCTTTCACGACGGTCCAAAGTCAGCAAGCTCGGAAGCAGTAGACGAGAATACTCGTCACTAGATTCTCGAGCAATCAGAGTTGGGAGGTGATCGATAGCTACGACTCGTAGCTCAGGCCCATCAATCTTGCGAGAGATAGGGACTGTGGGGTTATCGAACGAGCTATAACCGGAATAAACTGGTATCGGGTTGTTTTCGCTATTAGGATCGCAGCTGACGTCGCAGATCACCCGAAGCCTTCTCTCCGGCGTTGCAAGGGAGTCGAAAGTGACGAAGGGAGGAATACGCGCAGGGCCGAGATATACACAGTTGATGAATATATCAGAAGCAGCCACTTCTTGAAAGGGCCCTCCACGGCTGGTCTCTTCCATGTCCCACTCTAGGATGTACTCTCGGGGAATGCCGACGCCAAGGCAGAAGTCTAGAGCTCCTTTGCCACATCGACCAAGAGCACCAATGATGATGATGCGAGGATGCTGACCGCCATTGATACCTATCGAGGCTGCCATGGCCGACTTGACATGATCGGTAAGAGCAGGAGCAGAATCGAAAGGAGGTACGGGACCCTGATCAACTCCTGGCTGCAGAAGTTGGTGAGCCCAAGCAATGAGGGCGATAGCAGCGCCAGCATATCCAGCCCAGTAGCCGAAAGCAGCTATCCGACGCCCATCTTCTCCAGTCAGAAATTCCAGGTCGTAGAGCATGCCACCTCCCCGGACGTAGCGCGAGAGAGCCGCGGCCCAGCCCTCCTGCTTCTTGAAGCAGTGCTGGAAGTGGATGTAATTGTGGGGTAGAGGAGTGTCGTCCTCGGAAAGCTCTTTCAGGCCCAGGATGATGTGTTCGCGCGGCGCATCTACCCAGGATCCGGCAGGCACCATTTTGGCACCGATGGCTTCGAATTCATCGTCCTTGTAAATACGGTTGCGGCATCGTTCGACTCGGAGGCGATAGCCAGCTTCGATAAGAGCCTTCGCCGAGGCCGGTGACACTGTTTCATCAGCTTCATGCCCAAGAAAACAAAATGAGAAGACTTACGTGGCGATCGGCGCTCCAACGGCTTCGTTTCCGACCTAAGGTGGATAGTTGTAGGCGGCATGGCGGCGATGGTGAGCCAAAATGATGCTCGAGAGATTTTCCTGAAATCAGTGGGGTCTATTATTCGAAAATGCCTGAAAAACCTTTATCCGGACCGCATTAGATTAGTCACATGATCAAGAAGCTCCTTACGCGTCAAGTGGTTGACAAAAAAACAGGGACACCAAAATTCAGCACGGGGCCTTTACACTGACAGTGGCTTATGATTTCAACCACCTTCCATTACACTATTTATCACAACCCCTTTCATTTTAAAGTAGAAGACCAAATTTTCGTAGATGATAAGTAGTTATGGGCAAGGATAGTAGATTTATGTATTTCTTTTTCTTAAAAGAAAGAAAAGAAATAAGATAAAAGAAGGTATACCTTAGTGTAAAGAGAGGGGAAAATATTCAGTCGTAGGAGGTAGAGTGATCTGTTAGTACGGAGTTGTCCCATGATCAAATTCGGTACCTGCAAGCTACCTTGTCTTGCTTAAAAAATTATTCTGGGATTGAGGTACTGTCAAGGTAATGTGTCCCTGTGTCACGGTACTGTGATGCTGCCTGCCTATGGCTACGCATCTAGATGTAGAAGGACTACGGTGCAGTGCCCTGACTGCACAACGTTCCACTTTTTGTGGTGTTTACGCATTGCGTCCTTTGGTGCGTGACACCCTGTTTTTTTGTCAACTGCTTGCGCGTCAATGCAATGGCCCATACGAAAGATATAGTGGGTCACCAAAAAACGCTAATCAACATAAAATTTATAACTTCACTCTTACCTCATCTTACGTAACCATGTTATAAAATTCTACGAAAATTACATAAGCTATATATTATATAGTAAAACATATAATAATTTTCATAAAATTGTAAATAAAGTATTTAAAAAGATATACTTAGGTAAAGTTCAGAGTCAAATTTCTTAACAATTTTTATTAGAGGTCGCTAACAAATTTACTCGGCAAAATGAGAAGAGAGTTTTAAATTGTTCTTGCGCTGTTAATATTAACTTTAAACTTTATAAAAATATAGTTATATATATATATTGTCTTACTCCATACGTAGGGTGGGTGCCACCCACCGGCCTTAATGGCCAAGCGGAACTTCTAATCGATACTATCTAGGTGGAAAACGCTGCGCATAAAAATATAGTTATTATAAAGCCCAAGTAAATTAATTATCATATCTATTTTTTTTTTTCTTTTCTTAATAAGCCTGGGTTGAGATATAGGGAGTTGAAAAGTATGAGTTTGGGTAGTAATAATTGCGATTTGCGTTTTTTTTAACTACTCATTGTACCTACAATCTAACCTCTGAAAGATTGTTACCATCAAACTTAGGTGAGTATCTAACAGGGGTTTGTGCAATACGAAAACAGCTGGGGAGCTATTTGCGAGAGGTCAAGCCAGAATATTCAGGACTTGACTCTCACATTCAGGGCCTTGAAATGTACTCCTTAGAGCCTCCAGTTTCCATCATAACCCCTCAAAAATGGAAAAGAATGCCGGGGCAAGGTTGGTCCGCCGTGAAGTACCGCGCGAACAATCTTCCGGGGTAGGTTGGACTGTACGGAGGTCAAGAAATCCTTACCACACACGTAGTTTTGAAGGTCAAAGCGCGAAGTGTACAGAAAATACCTGAGCAGTAGAAATGTAGGACCAACTAGGGGAAAAGTGGCTCCAACGCCAACTAGCGAGTCATTGCGAAACCAAGTTTCCTCTATTCGTTACCTTTCACTTCACGAATCCGCCGGCCACAGCTAACTTCTCTCTAGCTTACTGATATTTCGCAATCCAGAGCTGAAGCCGCAGTTGACGAGGATGAAAACATTCTCGCAAGATGGCTGATTCACCAGGCACACAGACGGCAACCGTAGGCTCTTCACCCTGCCACAATCAAATTGGACAGCACATCAGTGGCGGACCTTCCATGGCAAAGCCCAGGTGATAAATGGAGTCTCGACGGCTTTGGATGCAATCACATTTCAGATTGCTTCAGGACGAGGAAGCACAGCATATTTTTGCCAGCCTGCACCACGATGCACTGGTATGTAGCTATACTTGGCCTTTCATGTCGTTGCTCAACTGTGCAGACCACCCCAGCATCGCGTATACCTGCAAGGATTTTTGGACCATCCCTGGGACCATCTGGAGAACTTAGACTCCAATTGTCTTGAGATGGCGGACACGCAGAGCTGAGAAGACTTACTAGCTGTTACTTTCTTGGAAGCTATTGCTTCTCGCCTCACAGGTATGGCTGACATGACGCGGCAAATCTCGATGGCCCTTCGAATTGTGTATGGAAAGCTACAACGACCACTCTTTATTCCCACGTTCTCCCATCAACCCTTGTGCCCGATGCCAACTTGGCCGAGGAGGCCCGCAAGTCACTGGAGTTTACGAAACCCTATGTTCCGTCCACGGAACACAATCTCTTCGGGGCAAGGCTCTGCCGGGATATAGCTCCACAGAGAGGTCCTGACTCGTCTATGGCATTTGCTGTGCTATGAGATCTGAGCCGCCCGTAATTGAGATTCCGCCCGCTGGGCCATCCAAACCAGGCAAGCAGCTCTCGGTGGCCGGTGAGCATGTGCTCGTCGAAGACTTGTAGTCGAGATTGGACGGCTGTTGGACAATGACCTCACATGCCAAGCCTGCTATCTTATCAGGCTGCAGTGAATTCTTCTGCGTGCTGACCTTTAACCGAGCATCTCTGCTAAAGTCACACCCCGCGCGTCTGTTATCGTGCAGACAAGGGAGTCGATAACTTTGTTCGCGTCCTCGAAGCACCTTGACCTTAGTTCAAAGACCCCATGGTCAGCCGAGTTCTTTAGTTTTTTTTTTTTGGTTCATGAAGCGCAACATTTGGAATCGCTAAAGTAAGTCGCTTTATTCATGTTTCAATCCTCTAGGCCTCCAATTCGGCGAGAGCCTTCCAAACGCGACCGTGTTGAAAGTCGTCGCGAGCCAGCCTTCTACGTCTCTAGCCTCAAACCTTCGCTAACCGCAGTTTGCTGCACCACAGCGTTCATTAAAATCACTTGAACGAACCCCAATATCATAATGTCTGCAACATCTTCGCCCGCGAAACCAGAGGCGGAGAAGCCGACCATTGACAAGCCGCGGGAGCACACAGAGGGTGATGAAGGCAACGATGAGGTGCGAACAGCCAATGGGGGCAGCTAGCCTCGGAATATGCAGGCAGCGGCTGACTGCGAAACAGGAGGAAATTTCAGCTATGAAGCGGCGCGTTGCTGAAATGGAAGAGGAGGCGGCCAAGCTACGAGAGATGCAGGCCTCGCTAGATCAGACGCATCAGGAGCTCACCGAAAGCACCAAGGATGACGTCGACAGCAGAAGCATCTTCGTCGGCAATGTGGACTATTCCGCCTCCCCTGAAGAGATTCAGGCTCACTTCCAAAGTTGCGGCTCCATCAACCGTGTTACTATTTTGCTCGACAAGTTCACCGGACAACCCAAAGGGTATGTTCCTAAAGCCCACGGCGAACCACGGAGCGGATATGCTGATCATTCCTTCCTATAGGTATGCCTATGTCGAGTTCACCGAGCCCAGCCTGGTGGCGCAAGCGTTGGTGCTGAACGACAGCGTGTTCAAAGGCCGCAACATCAAGGTGGTCCCCAAGCGCACCAACATTCCAGGCATGTCGGCTCGTGGTCGTGGCCGCGGTGGGTTTCGTGGAGGCGGTCGTGGGTTCGGCGGGGGATACGGGGGCAGAGGCGGAGGCGGAGGCGGAGGCGGCTTCCCTAGGGGAGGTTACCGGGGAGGTTACCGCGGTCGTGGTCGGGGCTTCACACCATATTAAAAGAATGGCAACTGTGGAGGTGGCCGCGGCTGTGGTTGGGCTTTAGGCCGTCTTGGAGGCAAGGTTCAGCAGAGGCTGCCATTTCGCCGTCAAGGCTCACGTCTTTCAAAGGCATGTGTCAGCGGATAGGATACATGCTGGAGCGAGGCTCGTCTTGCTCCCCGCATCCATGTGGGGAGCGTAAGATACGAACCAGCTTCAGGAGCTTCATGTGGATATGGAGAATGCTGCTTCTTTTGTTTCCATCTGCGCGGCGTCTAGGAAACCGGAAAAGGAGATTGAAATACTCAGCTTAATGGCTTAATCTACAGCGAACTTCTTAGACCGCAATTGTTTACAGCAAGCTCTGAGTAACATCGCCTATATTCTCCCTCCCATACTGAAGCGATCTCGATTTGGGTAATGCCAAGAATAGCTTGTCGGTGTGACGGCGAAGACAGCAAGGAGCATTCATTGTGTACCAGTATTTGCCACTGGTGCTGCAGTTCATGGTTCTGCGTGACCAACTGACAGGATGGCCAGAAAAAAAGACGACGGTTTGAACAAAGAGATGTGTGTGATGAGACGGCGGGATATTTAAATAGCAACACGAACAAGACGAAAATAGGCCGCATGTGCGCTACCCTACCTAACTACCCCGCCAGTCTGGCGATCCTTCTCGCGCGTGCCCTGCATTCTTGCTCGACGTGATCCAAGAGAATTTAAAGGGAGGTCATTGCTTCGAGACGGAATACGCTGCCCCGAGGACCAAGTGAACTTGGAAGTGAGCATCGGTTCTGGGCCTCCCCGGGCCTCTGTAGAGCCATCCATGGTATTGTCACCCATGTGAAGAGTCGCGAATGTCAAACATTCTACTGGCCACAGAGAATTACAAGATAGATAAGCCAAACAACCGAAGACGAGAACTGGTGCCCGGAAGATAGATATGAGATGGAATTCCCCGGGGCCTCTTGTCAATTCACCACATAGATGCTACCCACAATGTCAAGATGTTTTGCCTTGACATTCTTCCATGAGTGAATTGTGGAGACAAACAACTGGACCTCGGAAAAAGGAAGACTTGAGCAGCGAGGTTGCCATTGCAATCTCGTTCCCATGATCGTCGAGGGACAGCCACAGATAGTAAAGTAAGTCTTTGAATGGTTGGTAATGTGGAAGTGGTCCGGAGGCAACCGAAGTTTGTCCCGTGGTCTCGAGTGCACCGTGCAAGCTTGTGAAGTACAAACTGTGTCCACCATAACCCCTCATCGGCCCTGTGGTGCCTGTTGACGCCACTGGGATCATTGAGGGCATCTCTTCGCGCACCACGAAGTACAATGAACAATGAATCTGTGAAATCCTGGGTTTCTCCGGAAAGGCCGCCGGACTTTCCCGCATAAATGCCGCCGACGACTTCCGCGCGTTGGCTCGCTTTCCTCGATTCGCGACGAGTCTGCAGGTGGGGCGACTGAAGCCCCTGGCGTCCCAGTACCTTCCCGTCCCGGGGCTCACCAGGCGTTGCAAGTACTCCGTGCGCCCTCTCCAGCGAGCCCAGGCTGCCTGGATCCCCTCCGGAACTGCCTTGCCTCAGCTGGAAACCGTCCCCTTGACACACACAAACACCTCATCGCTCTGCACTCCCCCAGCCCGACCTCACGGCCGGACCCTCGAGTCGGCTTGATTCAGAGAGATTCGGAGTGCATTTGCTTCGACGACTCTCTTGTTTCTTATCGCTGCTGGGTACGGACGGGTAGCCGCCGCCATCGCCCCAGGACGAACCGAGTCCGCACGAGACTCCAAAGCGGGGGCCGACTACACAGCCTCACCCCTTTGCCTTCGACGGCCCAGTGCCTTTTGGCTTTCCCGTGCATTTCGCATTCGTCACGCCGACGCAACCTCCACCTTTTATCGTACTTCGAACCATCACCGTGTTTCTTCAGTTTCCTCGCGGCTCCTGCTCACCAACCCACTTCCCCGCGCCAAAACCCGCTGGGTCGCCAGATCCCGACCGACGCCCGCCTGGGTGGAAGGGAATATCCGCCCGCGAGGCTTGAACCCGCGCAGCCACCACCATGAGCAGTAGCCGGCTAGACCCTGGGCTTCCAGCGTGAGTTTTCATCCAGAACTCCAATACTTTCCCAGCAAGCATTCACCCGTATCATGAGGAGTGACTGACAGCGTGTCCAACAGCCAACCAAACCTCCGCGTAACGAGTATGCCAACCCCACGATGCAATGCTGAGCCAGTGAATTTGTCTGTTAACCTGACAACGAAGTTATCGCCGCTGATGGCCTGTACAAACGAGATGTCTTCCGTACGTTGCGGCTGTCGAACATCATCCTACCCCCATGCTGACCGACCCCGCAGGACTCCCTGATCCCTTCGCGGTTGCTACCGTCAACGGCGAACAGACACAGACAACGCAGGTCTCAAAGAAGACGCTGAACCCATATTGGAACGAGAGCTTTGACTTGTATGCAGTGTCTTACTTCTTCAAAGTGTGGGACTAACAAGCCCGCAGCAAAGTGAATGAGGATAGCATCCTGGCCATCCAGGTATTCGACCAGAAAAAGTTCAAAAAGAGAGACCAAGGATTTCTCGGTGTCATCAATCTCCGTATTGGCGATATCATCGAACTAGCTCCGGATGCCGACGGTATAAAACCTTCCCCTTACCCGCGAACCCCTGCTCTTCCTAGACCTTGCTGATGACCACTGTAGACCAGATGCTCACCCGAGACCTCAAGAAATCGACCGACAATCTCGTAGTTCACGGGAAGCTCATCATCAACCTGTCCACAAACCTCACATCTCCCCGTTCCACACAGGCTACGCAGCCCCAGCCACAAGCTACCCCATCCTCCAGCCGGCCTTCTCTGCTGACTCCGCAAAGCTCCGTGGTTTCGAACGGTGATCGGACCTCGGATAGGCCATCCTCGGCCATGTCGGGCCCTAACGGCAGTCACAGCAACCAGATGACGGTCGTCCACCGTCCAGCCAGCATGACGACGATGGCCCCCTCGCCCTCGTCGGCCACCACAACAACGGCAAACGGGACATCACATTCGCGCCCGAACGGAAACACCTTGAGCCCGTTCGAGGATGCTCAGGGTCGGTTGCCGGCCGGTTGGGAGCGTCGTGAGGATAACCTGGGAAGGACGTACTATGTTGATCATAATACCCGCACAACCAGCTGGAACCGACCGACGGGGCCCACAGGAGCGGCCGAGACTCGGGTTGCAGAGGCGGCTACGCAGGTCGAACGCCAGAGACACCAGAATCGTACCCTCCCTGAAGATCGGACCGGTGCGAATTCGCCGACGCTTCAGGGCCAGCAGGCGTCGACGCCCCCAGCGTCCACCAACTCCGGAACAGTCATGCACACAGGGGCTACTAGCCCAGGAACTGGTGAACTTCCTCCGGGCTGGGAACAGAGATGGACGCCTGAAGGAAGGCCATACTTCGTTGATCACAATACCCGGACTACCACGTGGGTTGATCCACGACGCCAGCAGTATATCCGGATGTACGGCGGCCAGAACAACCCGCATGGTAGCATCCAACAGCAGCCCGTCTCACAACTTGGGCCCCTGCCGAGTGGTTGGGAAATGAGACTTACCAACACAGCGCGCGTCTACTTTGTCGATCACAACACCAAGACGACAACCTGGGATGACCCAAGGCTGCCGTCGTCGCTCGACCAGAATGTTCCCCAGTACAAGCGTGACTTCCGGCGGAAGCTCATCTACTTCAGGTCCCAACCAGCCATGCGCATTCTCTCAGGGCAGTGCCACATCAAGGTCCGGAGGTCGCACATTTTCGAGGACTCATTCGCCGAGATTTCACGTCAGTCCCCTACTGACCTCAAGAAGAGACTGATGATCAAGTTTGACGGGGAAGATGGTTTGGATTACGGTGGTCTTTCTCGAGAATTTTTCTTCCTCCTTTCCCATGAGATGTTCAACCCCTTCTATTGCCTTTTTGAGTATTCAGCACACGACAACTATACCCTGCAGATCAACCCGCACTCGGGCATCAACCCCGAGCACCTTAATTACTTCAAGTTCATCGGCCGCGTGGTAGGCCTTGCTATCTTCCATCGGCGGTTCCTCGATGCTTTTTTCATTGGCGCACTCTACAAGATGGTACTTGGCAAGTCGGTGGTTCTGGCAGACATGGAGGGTGTGGACGCAGATTTCCACCGCTCTCTGCAGTGGATGCTGGACAACGACATTTCCGGGGGTATCTTGGAGCAGACGTTCTCGACCGAAGATGAGCGATTCGGCGTTATTACCGTCGAAGACCTGATTCCTAACGGGCGAAACATCGACGTGACGAACGAGAATAAGAAGGAGTATGTGGATCTTATGGTCAAGTGGAGGATTGAGAAGCGCATTGCCGAACAATTCCAAGCTTTCAAGGAGGGATTCCAGGAGCTGATCCCTCAGGATCTGATAAATGTGTTTGACGAGCGCGAGCTAGAGTTGCTTATCGGCGGTATCGCCGAAATCGACGTGGACGACTGGAAGAAGCACACGGATTACCGCGGCTATACGGAGTCGGATGAAGTTATCCAATTCTTTTGGCAGACGATCAGGTCGTGGGACGGCGAGCAAAAGTCTCGCCTTCTCCAGTTTGCCACAGGAACTTCACGCATCCCTGTCAATGGATTCAAGGATCTACAAGGAAGCGACGGGCCCCGAAGGTTTACGATTGAGAAAGCTGGAGAGATTACCAATCTCCCCAAAGCTCATACTTGGTACGATGTTTCTTTCCACTTTGCAGGTTTGATGAAAACTAACACTTTGAAGCTTCAACCGTCTGGATCTGCCTCCATATAAATCGTTGGAGATGTTGCAACAGAAGCTTACAATTGCGGTGGAGGAGACTATGGGATTTGGACAGGAGTAGTGGGGTGTGCATATTGCTGTTTATTACTACTTGCCAGCGACTTTGTTGTACATAGATGGGCTACATTACCATGGGTTGCACAGCAGAACTGGTCCCGTCTCTACTGGTTGGCAAAGACGCTACATTGGCTTGACTGGGAAAGACAGTGGCGGTACACAGAAGAATTGTTTTGGTACCACCTTGGCTGTTTGGGCAAGTATCAGACTGGCGAGCGGAGAACATGGCTGAAACATCAGGTTTCTTTACTGTACAGGTATGTTTGGGGGGGCGAGGCGGTATGGGGCCAGGCAAGTAGCCGATAGAATCAGTTTGGCGATGGAACGACTTGAGCTATTGAGTGTTCATATTGTGGGATTGCTGGCTGTGAACATGGTGTTGGTATTGAATCTAATGTGGCAGTTTGGATCTGTTATTAGACTGCATGTAGCTCCTCACCGACAGTCACCAAGCTCCAATCCTGTTCCATTCACCCGTATTTTCCCCGACGCATCAACACATATTCACGAACTTGTAAATGCCATTGTAAAGCCTGCCAAACGACTCATGTAATTTGTCCATTCTCCTCGGCCTATTCCTCACAATTTGTCATCGGGTCAGTCTGGGAAGGGGTAAAATGGCGCCGACTTTTCTGTCCTGGTCGACACCCCGCCTATCCATTCTCGCCGCCTGCATCGTCGTCGCGGCTGCATTTACCATCGATGCCATTTACTTCCACCCTCAACACCGAGGCCAATCGCCCATTGGCGCTGCGAATGAGGGTGACCGTACGTTTTGCTATGACGGGGTGGGGATTGCAAGTGGGGTTGCCTTTACTGCGAGGACCGGGCTCAGCGGCAGGGAGGCGTGTTTTGAGGTGCAAGGGGGGAGGTTCAGCTCTGTGGGAAAGATAGTTCCTAAAGGGGATGGGACTGGGTCGAGAGAGGTGGAGCGACGGAGGGGATATGTCCTCCCTGGACTGTGGGATGGGCATGGTCATCTACTGGCTTATGGAGAGTTTTTGCACTCGGTGGACTTGTTTAGGTCGGAAGGGATCGAGGAGGTGAGGGAGCGGTTGGCGAGGTTTTTAGAGGGGAACGGGGAGGACGTGGGTGGGCGGGGGAGGTGGGTTAGGGGGGTGAGTTCTTCTATTTTTCTGTTTCTATCCGCGGTTCGGCGTTGAGGATGAGTTGACTGGGTTGCCCTTTCAGGGGTTCGATGATATGGTCCCAGGGAGTATGGGCTGACAGGGTTACAGATCGGGTGGGATCAAATGAAGTTGGGCGGCATGCCTACTGCGGTGAGCTCTCTTCTTTTCTCTCTCTCCTCAAACTGAGGTATTAAAGGCGACTAACACAGCCAAGGCAATGCTGGAAGAGGACCCAAGACTCAAAGGAAAGTACATCATGCTTGACAGAGTTGACGTTCATTGCACGTGGGTCTCCCAGGCGGTGTTGGACCTCTTACCGAAAGACCTTTCCGATATCCCCGGAGGGGAGATTATAAGAGACCCAGGAATGGGTGTCTTTTGCGACAATGCCATGGATCTTGTGGTATCAAAATGGCCCAAGCCGGGAAAAGACCGCAAAGTCGAGTTTGTCAAGTCGGCAATGAGGGAGCTTAACAAAGTTGGAATCGTGGGCATGCATGATGCCGGTGTCCTACCAGATGACATTGCCATGTTCGAAGAGGCAAGCGAGGACGAGAAGGATTGGACAGTCAGGGTCTACGCCATGATTGAGTGCAGAGCGAGAAATACCTTTTGCCCGGACGACGCCGTCAAGATCGCCCAGGACAGTGGAATGCTTTCCGTCAGGAGCGTCAAGCTTTTTGCAGACGGCGCTCTTGGAAGTTGGGGAAGCGCCATGATTGAACCGTACAGCGACCGCCCCGACACATCCGGCTCCCTGCTCATAAACGCATCCACACTCACCTCCCTAACTAGATCATGGTCCCGGGCTGGATTTCAAGTCAACATCCACGCCATCGGCGACCTCGCAAACCGTTACGCCGTCGACGCGATTGAAGATGCGCTAACTGACCTCTGCCCCGACGAGCCCCCCTCGACCTGCCAAGCTAAACACCGCTTCCGGATTGAACATTCCCAGATCATTCACCCGCAGGACCAAAAGCGGATGCACGCGATCGGCATCATCCCTTCTATCCAGCCCACCCACGCCACTTCGGACATGGCCTACGCTGAGCATCGCCTCGGCCCGGAGAGGATAAAACACGAGGCGTATCGCATGAAAGCACTGCTGGACTTGCATCCCGTTCTGGGAAGTGACTTTCCAGTCGAGCCCCCCAATCCATTTGAAGGGCTCTATGCCGCGGTTGCGCGGAAGAATCCCGGGACGGGGATGGGTCCGCCGGGGGCCGAAGGGGGTTGGCATTTGGAGGAGGCGCTAAGCTTGGAAGAGGCTCTCGCGGGATTTACGAGAGGGGCAGCGAGGGGAGCATTTCTGGATGGAAGGGCGGGCGAGATTCGGGCGGGGGCATATGCGGATTGGATTGTGTTGGACGAGCCGCTGGAGAAGGTGGGCGTGGAGGGATTGAGGGACGTCAGGGTGAGGGAGACATGGGTTGGTGGGCGGTTGGTGTATACCCGAGAGAGTGATCAAATGGGCGATTTGTGATGGTCATCTGCTTTCTTCAGTACATCAACTCAGTCTGTACGTACGCGAATAGTCTTTACAAGAAAGTCTGCTGCAACGCCCGAATCCGCTCCAACGCCTCCTCCCTCGTCTTCCGCACAATATCCCCGGCCGGTCCTCCCTCCTTGACAAGTCCGATTCCGGTACCCCTGTTACGACGGTTAGCATCTATTTCTTCGTTTGTATCTCCAACAACAGGGGATACCCACGCCCAAGTAACCAACCTATCTATCCTCCCTTCGTCATTCGCTATCTTGTACTTGTCGATATTCTCCTCTGCAGACACGCCAGTGAGGTGGTCACGGTACGTATCATCAACAAGGGCGCGCCCGTCATAAATGCAAGGCCAGACGGAGAGTGTGCCTTGTACGGCATCGTGGATGGTGGATCTGGGTAAGCTTCAGTGTTTAGATGGTAACAGAAACGGGAGAAAGGGAAAGGGGGAAAGGGGGAAAGGGGGAAAGGGGGAAGGAGGAGGGGGGTT